>Ga0129336_10001683_pt1 | contig 13475 bp, 13 predicted proteins | sample CPB6_02_DNA_FD_96878 | JGI IMG/M metagenome (GOLD analysis project Ga0129336, IMG submission 96878) | Freshwater to marine salinity gradient microbial communities from Chesapeake Bay, USA - CPBay_Sum_0.6_0.2_DNA | ecosystem: Environmental > Aquatic > Marine > Coastal | place: USA: Chesapeake...
AGGCAGTTTCAAGTTTCTTCAGAAGTGCTTTCTTTTCTTTTAAAGTCATCATAGAGTCCATAAGGGTCGTTGTCTGCAAGGTAATCATACAGTAGTTTGGCAAACCCGTATTGGGGTCTTGTGCCAGTTTCAATACTGGTCGAAGTGGCAACCGTCCACATTATATCCAAATTAAGTTTATCAGGAAAGGGTTTCATCTAATTTCTCCAGGCGATTCCAGTTCCAAGTTCTTTCAATAAATCCAATATCAAATCCAAACTTATATACCCAGAACAAAATACTCAGCAGACCATTACTGCCAGAAGTGATTTGAATGTAGGGCCAAGAAGGAAAATCATTCCAACTTATAGATGTTTGAATAAGTGCCCAACGATCTGTAAATAGAAATTGAACATACCATTCGTGTCCAAAGTCTTCACGATGAGACCATTTAGCAACTTGAAAAAATTTAATTGGTTTCATTGTTCTCCTCAAAGTCAAACCATTCATACAGAGAGTTCATAACCTGTTCCACAATATTATCAATAATAGCATCTTCTGTTGGATTTTCTACGTGTTTATGGGCACGTTTGTACCCATAACGAACACCTTCTTCCAGTGCCATCTCCAATACTTTACGAAAATTGGGTTTCATTGTTTAAACTCTTTCTCAAGTTCTTTTGCAAGTTTATATGCTCTTCTCCACATCAAATACTTTACAATTGGATTACGTGGATTATGAAGCAACCACCACTTTCTTTTTTCATATTCTGACTTTAGAATTTTAGAAATTAATGTGACGGCATATGCCACACTATCGTCCGTTGCAATCAAATATGCAACAAACATAAAAATTCCAAACCAAAGATAGTAAGAAGTCATTTTTTATCTTTTTCAATTTTAATGGGGCAAGATGGAACTAATCGCCGTATTTCAATGACAATTTCTGTTTTTTGTTTATCAGTAAGTCCAGCAACATTTGCTACGTTATTCAATAACTGAAATGCTTGACTGCAAGATATAATGGTTGCTGAAAAAAGTACTACCATACCACTCTCACCCCCAATTCTATTACTATTTAATGATAGTCATATTTAAAGAAATTTTTCTAATGATGATGTACCTGAATTGGTTTTTGTTTTTAATACTTTGATTTGTTTTTGAATGTAAGATTTGGCAGTTGAATAGTTGTTGGCAGTGTGAACTTGTTGTCCTTTATAGACAATAATAAACTTCTTTCCCCAAGGAATTGCTGCCCATTCCCCATCTTTTGATACAAAACCATTTGGGTCTCCTGGAGTTGGATTCAGAAGACCCTCATTCTGAATATTAGTCATTAAAATGCCACAGTCACATTCAGAATTTGTGCATTTGGATACTGAGACTTTGCGACTCGTTTTGCATCCTGATAGTCACGAGCATAGCATTCCACATAGAATACATTGCCTTGAACATAGCACTGAACACGATGTTTCATTGGAAGAACCTCTGTTGGTTACGAATGTATTATAGCAGAATGGGGATCCCGAAGAATCCCCCTGTGACAGTTATGAAAGTGTCACATCACTCACACAGCAACCGCCTCAAGAACTTTAGACAGTTCGCGCAACTTAAGTTCATTGTTTTTGGCTGCAGTGCCATTACAAGCCCAGTAAAAAGTGGATCCATCATCATTGACAATTGTATTGTCACGATAAAGTTCATCATTAATGTCAAAGAAATTCATGACCAATTCATCAGTAATTTCACCTTCATAATTAGAAATCAACCAAAAAACATTTGCTACAGAATTGGGACGAACTTTTGCAGGATCGATTTCGTTAATAATGTTTTCGATGATAGTAAGGTTTTTCACTACTTTATCTTTGTCAAGAACCTTGTTAGTGTAATCATAATCTTTCTTAGATTGAGCGATTCCAAAAATTTCACCAGGTTGCATTTCAGAAAAGATAATAGTATCAACCAACCATTCATCACCTTTCAAACGCTTCTTGTAATTAGTACCATGAATTCGAATAAGGAGAGTGAAAAATTTGTTGCTAAGTTCCCGAATAAAATCTGCATAGTCCGTCCCAAAAGCATTCCGCTTTTCTTGGCGATTCAACGGGCATCCAGCGTTAACATTCAAAAACACATCACTTAGACCCTTATATCCAATCTCGGTGTAAGTGTTAACAACAACTTTGCGATTTCTGAGTTCATGTTGAATTGTTTCGCTCAGTTTAGAAAAAACCCTGTTGTGATTACCAACAACCAATGGTTCTACTGAATCCCCCATAATAATCTTGTAGGAACCTCGTGGAATAGTGTACTCATCATTGAAGAACCTGGTGAACCAATTAAACCGATTGTTACCATCCAAAGTGATGTAATTAAAGCATTCTGCCCTCAATTGTTGAAAATAATCCTTTGCTCGATCATCACTTTCTTGAAGTTTTTTACTAGCAGAGGCACGAATAAGATCTACAAAAACAAATGAACCCTCAAGACGATCCAGAAGAAAAGATTGAAAATACCCTTTACAATCTTTTGCGTTCCATGCTTCAGGCCGCTGAAATTCAGGAGGAGCAATTGTTGCAGAAATATTGTCCATCATGTTGCGTACCGTAAGAATTTCAGTAGGACGCTTCATGGGAGTAATTTCCTTCACTTCTTTTTTAAGAAGATCCAGAATGTTAGATTGTGTCATTTTTTTATTAGTAAAGTATAAAAAGTTGATGGAAGAGAAGGGAAAAAATATCTCAACCGATCAACATAGACAGTTTAACAACTTTGGGTGGGGATGTCAAGCCCCCTCGACGGGTCAGCGTTTGATCACACTGACAGCAGGTTCGCCTTGAACAAAGATGGTGTCCACGACTGCCTGCAGTTTCTTGGCGGTTGTAATGCCAGTGTTACTATACACGGGAACATGGACGAATCCATATGCCTTGTGATAGTTCTTCAACTGTCCAGGAACCAGAGTCCCTTCTGAGAGGCGCCTAGCATCGTCTGTATGGAGGCGAATCACACGACCGATAGTCTGTGCCATGGCAATGTAGTCCATGTTCCTCATGAGCACACAGGAGGTCAATCCAGGGCAGTTAATGCCTTCACTGAGAATGGAATAATGAAGAAGAATGAATTTCTTCTCAGAATCCTTACCCCACTTTGTCAGAGTGTCAAAGAACACCTCACGACCAACCTTTTGATTGTTGATGAATGCACCATACTTTGCAGTAATCCACATGACATCATAACCATGAGACTGAACCTCACTCATAAAATCAGTCTCTGCAAGCATCCGAATCAGAACCTTGGTGTTTGGTGCAGCAACCAAGACCTTCTCCATATGATCTTCGTTGAGAATCGTATCCAAAAGAGTCATGCAATCACGCTCCGCAGCAAACTCTTTGTCACGATGAACATTCATAGAATGAACTTGAACTTGAGGAGGAAGAATATATCCACCTTCAACGAGTTCAGGTGCAGAAACATTACAGATTACTTGACCATATACAGTGCCATCATTCATTCCTGGTTTGGATACAATAGATGAATGCTTCGGAGTTGCAGTAAAGAAATAGCAACGATTCGCATGAGCACTGAAATGCTTGGTTGGTTCAAAGAAATGGCGTTGAACGGAATTATGTGCTTCATCAAAATAAATTGTGTCCACATGAATATCAGATCGTTGAATCTGAATCAGTGAATGATAAGTCGTAAAGATCAGTTTGTGACCTTTGACCTGATAATTCCAAGCAAAGATCTTACTTGGATTAGTTGTGCTAAAGTGATGTGTCTCACCAGAGTGTACATGCATCACAGAAGCATTGGTGATATGCTCCAAGAATTCTGCAGACAACTGCTCCGCGAGCATGATTCTTGGTGCCACCACCACAATTGTCTGAGGAACGCTATTGGAAAACTCTCTGATTGCATCAAAAATCATAGTCGGAGTCTTACCACCTCCAGTGGTCATCAGCACTTGACCCTTGCTGTGCTGCTCCATGGCACTGTAAGCACGGTTCTGATGTGGACGAAGAATCATGAGTTTCATTGTGTATGGAGTCATTATAGCATCAAAAAACCCCCTATGATGGGGGTGTAGTGGACAGTTCTTAAAGTGTCCTATAGATGCTTAAAGCCTCATCTTCAACCGGGACAAAGGTAGTCTAGCAGTATTAGAGCATTATGTCAATCTTTTGAATCTTTTTCTATTTCTTCAACCATTTCTTCAAATGCTTTTTCCCAACCATCTGTGGATTCCTTCCACTTTTCTAATGGACAACTATCAAGTATTATTCTTGCTTTAGTTTCAAGAAAACATCCACATTCAATACATCTTTTTTGATCAGAGTCATATTTGTCACAGGATTTGCATATTTCTAATCTTTCATTAAAAAGATTATCGTCTGCAAATAAGTTTTTACCGTTTGTACTCTGAATATGTTTAATTATATCTAAAGTAAACTTAGATAAATTTTTAGACTGCTCAATCAAAGAAGGATATTTTTTTTCCACGAATAAACTCAAAAATAACTGATTTATTTAGTACCTAGTATTAAATCGTTTCTACCATTCGGATCAAATCCATAGTTAGATCCAACAACAGCTGCTCCAGGACTACCTCCATTAGATCCATAATATGCAGAAGCAGGTGCAATGTAAAAAATATTCGTCATAGTTTGAGTGTCGTTTCTTATAGTTCCACCACCTTGTTTTGCCCAATCACCACCATTTCCACCAACTTTTCCATTCTCTCCAGTTGTTGCATATGTTGGGCAATTTGCGGCAGTTCCCGATGTTGGTCCATTTGTTATATTTAATGTTGATATTGCATTTGATCTTGTTTGATTATATCCTTGTCCTAAACCACCATTTCCACCTGTTCCTCCAGGAGCACCAGGTTTATTTTTTGGATCATAGACTTCACAAAATGCAGGTCCTATGCAAGTATTTCTGCACCAAATAAAACAATTACATCCTCCACCAACATTATGACCTCCATATCGACGAGCATCCTTAGAATCATATTTTGTACCGTTAATGGTTACTGGAGTGTTTGGATTTCCACATTCTGGATACCATTCACAATTACAACCACCTCCCTTTGTATATGTTCTTCTTTCCCAACATGGTCCGTTAGGTCCAGTCCAACCATCCGCACCTCTTGCACCACCTCCGCCACCACCTTTAATTGCGGAACCTTCATTCATTGTAATCAAAATTTTAGATGTTACTCCTTGACCAGTAGAATTTACATATAAAGCGTTTCCTCCTACTCCAGAATTTCTTGCACCACCAGCACCTAAAATTTGACCACCATTTCTCAATTCAATTTCAAAATTATATGCCTCAGTATCAAAATACGCAGCATATTTTGATACTGAGATGGAACCTATAGTTCCATCTACGTAAAAAACTTTATTAATATTTTTATTTAAATTTGAATTCCAAGATTGGGAAGATATATTAATTCCATTATTATTAGTATCAGATGAATTATCATTTGTTTCGCTTTGTATGATGTCATAGTATTTAATTTTTCCACCATAAAATTGAGATAGTTTCCAATTTATAGATGATGAAATCGTAGAATTTTCTGTTGCATTTGGGACTATTGGATTTGATTCAGCGTTACTTGTATTTCTTAGTAATTCTGAAGCCTTAATCGAACCACTATCAGTTTCTTTGAAGTTAGTTCTCAGTGAAGAAAATGATATTGGAGTGGAACCAAGTAATACATTGTAAAATTTTCCAGCGCCTTTATTGTAAGAGATTGTAACTGCCATTTTATGCTATACTAGTAAAGGTCCTGCCATCCATATGTAGTTCCACCATTAAGACTTCCATAACCTTGATGTTTTTTAGTTGTAGTATTGTAAATGATAGCACCCTCAACAGTAGTAAGACCTACATTATCTGCAAAAGTATTTCTATTGCTGGTAGATACGGATGGTGGAATAAAATATCCAATAGAAGTTGCACCACCAACAATTCCAAAATCTAAAATTGATCTTGGTCTATGTGTACCAAATCCAATTTTAGAACTTGTTACATCATTGGCGCCACTAGTTAATAATAAAGATCCATTAAAAATACGAAGAGCACTATTGTGAATTTGGAAAGATCCTGTTACCACATCTCCTTCATAAAGTGTGGTTGTTCCTATCCCAATAGAGTTAAATCTACCAAATCCATCACATGCAAGAGATTCAGTGCCCAAAATTACCGTATTAATTCCTACGGAAGAAAATAAAGCAACAGATGTTTTTGCATCTAATCCTACGGTTGGATTAGAACTATTAATTCCTATATTTGTAGCATTTAAAAAACGTAATGTTGTTATTCCAGCAATATTATTTAAATTCGTATTATCTATAACATCTGGATAATCAATAGATGCTGTTAATGTACCATCTACAATTAAATCTCCACTTACAAATAAATCATCATTTACTGTGACTGAACTAATACCAGAAGTTCCTAATTCAACATCTCCAGGTACGGTTAAAGTTCCATCATAATTCAAACTCATTAGTTCATCATTGTTTTGTCCATAAATCCATCTAAACTTTCCAGTATTAATTCCAACTTCACCATTATGTAAATATGAGTTAATGTTTCCAGTATCATTATTAATAATATCAAAAGTTTTAGATGCAAATCCAAATCTTAAAATCGCTGTGCTCTTTCCGATGCCAACAGATTGTCCAATACTAATTCTTGATTGTCCACTATCAGAAATGACTTCTAACAAAGATCCTGATGATTTACGAATTTGAAGGTCTGATGTTGGTATTGAAGTTCCGATACCAACTCTTCCTACACTTGAAACATTAAATGATGTTCCTAAATTTCCAACATTTACCGAAGTTTGAACTTTTAAAAATCCAGAAGAATCTATACTTGATGCTGTTATTGCCCCAACACTAATGTTTGGAGTTCCTGTGAGTGACTGTGCTGTACTTGCTGTTCCAGTTACGTTTCCAACAATACCACCAGAAAATGTTGAAAGACCTGTAGAATTTACATTCCCAGTTACATTTCCAGTTATATTTCCACTAAAATTTGTAGATGCAGTAATAATGCCAGAAACACTTATATTTGATGGAAATTTGTCATTATTGATGACTGGCAAATAATTATTACTTATTGTTCCACTTGTGATGTTACTTGCATTTAATGTAGTTAATAATGATCCATCACCACTGAAATATCCTGCTGTAATAATTCCGCTTGCTTTAATACTGCCTGTTGAATTGAAACCCACACCAGATGCTATATCTGGATTTCCACCAACTTGGAAAGTATAACCTGGATTAGTAGTTGCTACACCAACATTTCCTGCAGAATATATGCTTGTAACAGAATATGCTGAAGGACTAACATCAATCCATTGTGATGTTGGTAAATTAGTAAGAGTTCCACCATTCCCATAAAATGCTGTGGCAGTAATAATGCCACTATTAGATGACATCTTAATACCACTTCCAAGTCTTACTTCAGTAAAAGTTGAAAATCCAGTTACATGCAAATCTCTTGTTGTAACTAATCCAGTTATTCTTGCCGTTCCATAAACATCCAAGAATTCTCTTGGTATAGATGTTCCAATACCAACAAGACCATTTGGGTTTACGATAAAATTATCATAATCAACCTGAACACCATTTCTAAAATTAAATGACTTATTGATATTTGCCATCTTAGATACTTTTTAGTTATTTATTGTTGATTTGATCCTGAAGATCTTCAACTTTTGCAGAAAGATCCTTAATTGCTTCAATTAGAAGTGGAACAAGTTTTTCATAGCGAACGGCAAGATATCCATTATCTCTAGTGGTTACCGATTCTGGAAGAACTTCTAAAATTTCTTGTGCGAGTACACCGACATCGGATCCTTCTTTTTCAGATTTTTCATTCCAATCAAATGTATTACCACTGATTGAAAGTACCTTATTCAGAGCATCAGGAATTGGAGTAATCTTACTTTTCAGTCTTTGGTCAGAGGTAGAGTATGCGGTAATATCACCATTGGTTTCAATTTGTCCATTAACAAAAATTCTGTTACTAAAGTAAAATGTATCTGCAGCAATACTATTGGTATCAATAGTAATAGCAGTATCTGTAAATTGAATTGTCGGATTATAATTATTCGCACTATCATTATAAAAGTAAATATTAGCATGTGATCCATCATTTTTACCAACAAACAAGTCACCCTGAACTATTGCATCAGTTTGGAATGTTGCAGTATTAGTAACGTCAAGAGTACCAGAAATATTTGTGTTTCCTGAAGAGGAATCTACAGTAAACTTATTATCAGAAGATCCATTTTGAATCTTAAAATATTCTGTTGCTGCAGTATTAGAACCAACTAAGGTAACATTTTTGTTTAGAGTAGTATTATCAGTAACTGTAAGAGTTCCTTCAATACCAGTATTTCCACCAACATTTAAATTCTTACTAATTCCTGCACCACCAGTTAAGATCAATGCTCCTGTAGTTTTACTGTTCGAATCTTGAACATCATTTATTTTTAATGTAAATGATGCTGTTGAAGTAGTTGGTTTTGTAAAAGTAACTTGATTATTAATCTTAACTTCTTTATTAAAGGTGACTGGTCCATCAAATTGTGAAAGAACTGTACGAGAGTTTCCACCTTCAACAACTAATCTTTCTTTAATTGTAACTTCATCATAAACTACGCTTAATCTTGAAGGATCTTCACCAGTTACTGTTGGGTTTGGAATATCATAAGAAACAACTTCTCCACTTGATGCCGTTGTTTTAGTATTTCCATTGAATACATCACCATTATTATTCATTCCAGTATAGACACAAAGACCACAAGATCTTTCTTGTGCTTGAACAAGGAAATCTTCTCTTTCTGTTAAAGTCTTTACTTGTACTTGAGGAAGTCCTGTTGAATAGTTTCCTGGACCATAACCAAGATATTCAAATGTATGCCCAGATGCACGAAGAATTGCTGGTCTACGGAATTCTATAGCAATTGGTTTGATTTTTTTAATCAGTGATCCAGCAGCATGAGTTTCTGCAATTGTACCAAACACTCCACGTTCAACATTAATCGCATCACTACTACCACCAACACCATAATCGCTGGTGGTTCTCATAATTTCTTCATCAATTTGAATATAAGATCCTAATGGGAATCTTTTTGAAATTCCAGATGCAGAAATTGGACTACTAACTCTAATTTGATTGTTAGTAGTAAATGAAACTACTGTTAAAATCTCATCATCATATAAAGAAACTGATCTTGCTCCAAGATTTTCTAATATAGAATCTGAAGTTTTATCATTTGCAGAAAGACCATGTTTTAAAATATAACCACCAGTTGCAGATAATGATGTATTTGTAATTGATGTAAATTCAGTTAAACTATTTTTTGCCTCGACAATATAATCGCCAAGATTATTATTACTTGAATCGATAACTCTAAATTTATTTCCTGCAACTAATCCATGAGGAGAAGAGCAAGTAAAAGTAGTACTTCCTGAAGTAGGATCTACAACAGTATTAGAGGAGACTCTAATAGAAGGTCCAACTACAAAAGCATACTGAGACGTTGTAACACTTGGATCTCCTGCAGTTTTGGCAATTGAAATTGTGGTTGCAGAAGGAACTGATGTGATTCTATAGTATCCATCAGAAGTTGTACCTGCACCAGTAAATTGAACAACATTTCCAACTGATGTTGAAATTCCAGAAGCTGCAACAGTTATTTTTGCACCACTACCAGAACCAATTGTAGAGGCATCAAAGAATAAGTCACCAGCACTATATCCAGAACCAGAAGAAGTAACATCTACAAAAGTAACTTGACCATTATTAACTTTTACTGTTGCAGTGGCACCTCGCCAATCAGTTGAAACTTGAGATGTATTTAATAGTTTAACATTATAATATGTTGTAATTCCTGAAATTGGAGTATAACCACTACCTGCAGTGATGCTACCAGAATATGTTACAATACCAGATAATCCATGATTCCTTGCAAATGTAATTGTTGGATTTACTTGAGGAGATACTGGAGCAGAAGATACATCAAGTCCAACACCAAAGGATGTAAGTAAAGAATCTATCGATTCTTTCGTAATACTTTTTTTCAAATCATTGGTTACAACTTGACCTAATGGGAATCTTTTTGCAAAAGATTTGGCCGATGTTGGATTATCATTAATATTGTCTCTATCCAATTGTGGATATAAGTCAACAATGTTTTGACTATATTTTAGATTTGTAAATTCCTGATCAATTGCGTTATTTGCATTTAAAAGGTACAGATGATAGATGCCATCTTGAACTCCTTCGATATAAGAGTTAATAACTTCATTTCTATAGATGTAAAGATTAGATTGTAGATCATTTCTTTCAAATCTAGGTGATAATATTGTTCTAAGACTTGTATTATTTGTAAATGGGCTTCCTGGAGTTCTTATTGTTGTATATGTAAATGTCATATCATCAACAACAGATGCAACGGTAAATGTACCATTATACCCAACATCATCAGTTCCGGAAGAATTTGTACTGTCAGTTACATTTTTAATGATTACAGTATCATTAACTTGGAGATTATGGGGAAGTTCGGAAATAATTGTTACAATACTTCCACTTCTGGTGCATTTTGCAATAAGTCTTAGATTTTTATTATAATCATAATCACTACGAATAAGTGATGATAAGTTAATGTCAGTATCTGATCTAATTCCTGTAGTACTGGATTCTTGAATTACAAATCCATTTTCTGGTTTTTTACTATTTGCATATTCTTTTGGAATAACAACTCTAACCTTATAAAGTTTTTCATCCAAACTTCTAGAATCAGAATATCTCTTTACATATGATGGTTCCGTTCTTGATCCTAGAGTAACTTGGTTTGCATTAATAGCAGTCCAAATAGCACTAGGTACTCCAGAAGTTCCGTTTGTATTGATATACCAATTAGAATTAGTGGCATCATATTGAACTGGATGTCCAAGTTCCCCAGCAATTTTATCAGATACTCTACTTAGGATTCTAAGATTTGTACCCTTATATACTGTAATTGCTGTCCCATTATCTGCGTTTGTTTTAGAAGATGCTAATTGAATTTCTGTAGATAACAGAACTGTCCCATCAGGTCTAGTAGCATTTATTGAATCTGTAATTGCATAATAAACTGTATTTTCTACAATATTTTCTGGCAAATCTCCATCATCACTTAAAATAATAACTTTTTCACCAGTGCTTAATGTATGTGCTCCAATTGTAAACTTACTTGATGATGGTATTGAAGATGTATATTCCTTTACACTACTTGTAACTCCATCCGACATTAAAATATTTGCAGAATATTCTGCCAACCCATCTCCAGTAAAATAGATTTTATCATTGACTCTTGCACCAATACGATATCCCTGAGTCAAAGTTGGTGGAATATCATCTAGAGAAGTGAATCCATAAAGATAAAGACGATTTTTATTTGGATTTTTTGTTACATTAACAGTTGTGGCAACATCCAATGCAATCCAGTCAACATCGTTTTCGGTAGAAATAATTGATCTTGGTGATATAATTGAAGTGATGAATGCCTTATTGTCCTTTTCAAATGCTTCTTTTTTAAATCCAGATGCACTTAAAGAAATTTGCCCAAAGTTTGAGTTTGAGTTTGTAATACTTAAGTCAGCGCCAGTTTGAGAATCAAAATGTTTATTATATCCAATCGCAAATACGGATACGATTTGAATAAATGCATCATTACTCGCTTTAATGTGACTTGATTCCCAACCATTTCTATAAAGTGCTTGAGAATCTAAATGATATACTTTACCAATATCAGTAGAAGATGCGCCATTCGCTAAACTTGCACCAGCAACTCTGCTGATAGAAATATTATCAGAATAATCTCTATTTACTGGATTATATTTTACGAACGCACGATCATCTTTTTGTAGGGATACACCAGTGAATTGTGCAACAACCATTGAACGGAATCCAGAAGCTTTGGATCCATCAGCGTGCATTCCATTGAGACCCCAAACGGATCTCATTGAACAGTTGAAGATGTATGGAGAAGCACCAGATACTGTATCAGTTTCAACCGTTACTGTTGCACTAGATGCACTTGGATTTGTTGGTAAATTATTTCTTACTGACGCCAGAAGATATTTAAATTTTGTAGGATCAGTAGGATCGACATATGAAACTTTTGTTGAGACATTATAATCACTTACTGAAACCCCACGAATTTTAATTTGTGTTCCTACATTTAATTCGTGAGGAATTGTGGTTTTGACTGTAATTTCTGGAGTTGCCGTTCCACCACTACCAGATTCAATAGTTTGAATATTAATTGGATCTGATGCAAATGCCCCAACAATTTCCCATTCTGGACGACGCTTTGCAAAACCATCAGGATTTGCAGGATACTTATCTACATCTTTGATTTCTCTACCAGATGCTAAATTGAAAGCATTTGATAGTTTACTATAATACATATCAAGATCTGTAAGATCATATGTAGTTCCCTTTTTAACTACTTTATTCTTACCATCTGCATATTCAAATATTGTTAATTTATGGTGAGAAAATGTTGGCCTTGATTTATTGTTGGTACTATAATCTTCTGGATCAGTATAAACTGTTCCAGATTCATCCCCATCAAAAATAGAAAACTGCCAGAAATAACAAGCACCAGTGATTCTGAAAATTGCCGAATTGGGGACATTCGAATCAGTTGGATTTGGAACATACTTAGGGCGAATCTTAGTCTTTCTTAAGTCAAGACCAACAACTGATGTTCCTCTAGGTACTACAATACCACCATTGACACTATTGAACTTGTAGAGAATATTATCTTCTTGAGTTAAGTCAAAGTTAGAATTCAAATCAAGTGTAAGTGTATCCGAAGCAGGAGTTATTGGACTTCCTGACAATGGTTTTGTTTTGGCACCAGAATCATCATAAACAATATAACCTGGTCTGTTATCAACTACATGCTCACCAGGCATCAATAAAATTGTAGTTTTTTCTACAAGATCATTATTATTTCCTAACTGATAGGAAAATCTTGCAGCCTCTAAAAGTGCTCTCTGCAGTGTCTTAAAAGGTTGTGCAAGAGAATTTCCTTGATTACTGATACTATCTGTAGAATCGAGGTCACTTGGCGAAACATAAAGAATACGACCTTCAGTATTCTTTATGAAATTATCAAGTTTGTTAAGAGGCATGGTATTATGACTTTTAAAATATTTCTATCTTCTATTTAGTTAGTCAAATCTTCTTCATCATACTGATATTCTATATCATCTGGCATATCTTCAGGGTTCTCTAACTCAACTGGAAAGAAGCAAGGATGAACTTCTTCATCTATCAAATAGAAAGAATTTTTGTATAAGTCTTCTGGTTCAAAAGATCTTTCTTTGTCTGCTAATCTACAAAGATCTTGATCGTATAAGTGTCCGTCTGGAAGTTCGTCAAATGTGAAAGGAATATGATTGATAAAA
>Ga0129336_10001685_pt1 | contig 13467 bp, 8 predicted proteins | sample CPB6_02_DNA_FD_96878 | JGI IMG/M metagenome (GOLD analysis project Ga0129336, IMG submission 96878) | Freshwater to marine salinity gradient microbial communities from Chesapeake Bay, USA - CPBay_Sum_0.6_0.2_DNA | ecosystem: Environmental > Aquatic > Marine > Coastal | place: USA: Chesapeake Bay...
GAATTAGAAGCCGAAGATGAAAAAGAAAAAGAATCATCTGAAAAAATGGCAGCTGAAATGGCAGCGCTTCACAATGAGCTCGCAGAATATCGTAAGGTTGTAAATGTCCTACGAGGCAAGCTACAAGAAGTAAATCTTCTAAACGCAAAACTCTTATATACCAACAGAATCTTCCGTAAGGAAGGTTTGACCAACGAACAAAAAGTTACAATCTTAGAATCATTTGATCGTGCAGTAAATGTTCGTGAAGTTAAGATGGTATACACAACATTGGTCGAAGCAATGTCAGTAGCAGCTAAGACTATGAATAAGGGTCGCACCGTATCAAGTAAGGTGGTTACGGAAGGGTTAGCAAGTAAGGCAACCCCAAGTACCGCGCCAAAGAAAGAAATTTTAGAAGAAAACACAGTAGCAAAACGTCTACAACAACTCGCAGGCATTCTATAACTTTTAGGAGATAAATCATATGTCAGTATCAGAATTTATCAACGAAGCCGGTTCAGCACACCGCGTGGTAGTTGAAAAGACCCGCCAATTGGCAGGCAAGTGGGAAAAGTCAGGCCTTCTCGAAGGCTTAACTGGCCACGAAAAGCAAGGCATGGCAGTAATGTTGGAAAACCAAGCAACACAACTTCTTTCAGAAGCAACAACCACAAACCCAGGTGGTTCAGGCACAGCTGGTGAAAACTGGGCAGGTGTCGCACTTCCATTAGTACGTAAGGTCTTTGGTTCAATCGCATCAAAGAACTTCGTATCAGTCCAACCAATGAACTTACCAGCAGGTTTGGTATTCTTCATGGACTTCAAGTATGCAAACACAGTAAACGGTAAGACCGCAGGTGGTTCACTTTATGGTACAACCTCTGGTTCAGGAACCCTTCCACGTGGTGGTTTCTACGGTGCTGGTGAATATGCATACTCAGTAAATGATGCAACATTAACACTTGCTCCAGCAATCGCATCATCATCAGTATCTTCATACGGTGATGTAAATTACAATGATCTTTATTCATCATCATTCACATCATTCTTCAAGTTCGTAGTTCCAGCAGTAAGTTTCTCAAATGCAGATTTCAACGCAGTTCGTTCATTCCGCATTACAGATACCGTAACAGGTGACTTACTCCCAGAATTCACCAAGTACGATGGTACAAACGTAACCTTCATCGTAAGTGGTGCAGCAGCTGCAGCAGCAACAATCACAGCAGTTGAATACAGTAAGCAACCAACAGACACCACACGTGGTGACTTTGAAGATCGTGATAACTCAGTAACAAACTTGAACATTCCACAAATTGATTTGGAACTTCGTTCAGAAACAATCGTAGCAAAGACCCGTAAGTTGAAGGCAGTCTGGTCACCAGAACTCGCACAAGACTTGAACGCATACCACAGTGTTGATGCAGAAGCAGAATTAACAGCAATGTTAAGTGATTACATCTCAACAGAAATCGACCTTGAAATCCTTGATATGTTAATTGCAAATGCAACAACCACCGAATACTGGCACGCAGAAGTAGGTAAGGTATGGAACGGTTCAGCATTCGTACCAAGTGCAACACTCAGTGGCCAAGCTTGGACAAACATGACCTGGTACCAAACACTCGGTCAAAAGATGCAAAAGGTATCAAACAAGATTCATCAATTGACAATGAGAGGTGGTGCAAACTTCGCAGTTGTTTCACCAACCGTTGCAACAATCATCGAAACAATCCCAGGATTTATGGCAGCAACAGACGGTGATAAGATGGAATTCGCAGGTGGTGTAACCAAGGTTGGTTCATTCCAAAACCGTTACACAATCTACAAGAACCCATACATGACAGAAAACGTAATGTTGATGGGCTTCCGCGGTTCTAACTTCTTAGAAACCGGCGCAGTATACGCACCATATATCCCACTTATCATGACTCCATTGGTCTACGATCCAAACAACTTCACACCACGTAGAGGCGTAATGACCCGCTACGCTAAGAAGATCGTACGTCCAGAATTCTTCGGTAAGATTTACATCGACGGATTGGCAACAATCTAATTGATGTAACAGGGTAGTACATTAGAAATTGGGGTGGCCGAAAGGTCACCCCTTTTTCTTTTTATATAAAGTAAACTACTATTTATACTAAGAGTTTTTCTATCCAAGAGAGTAATATGGCAATATTAAGTGATGAACCAATAGTTTATGATGGAGATCCAGAAAATCCATACGGATTGACTCCATTTGGATTGTTTGATGACGATGTAATATTTCAAGCAGATGCTCCAAGAGTAGCAGATTACGTGGCTAATAGATTGGGATATCCTGTATTAGATGTGGAACTAGTTGACAAAATGATATATACTTGTTTTGAAGAAGCCGTAATGACATATGGTTCACAAGTAAATCAATTTCAAGCTCGTGAACATATGCTCACGCTTCAGGGATTAACAACAGGTAGTACATTAACTCAAAAAAATATAATTGGAACACCATTACAACAATTAGTACGTATTGCGTCCGATTATGGTACAGAAGCACAATCTGGTGGTGATGTACAAGTTAAACAGGGATATATTTCTGCATCAGCATACACCCAATCATATGATTTAAAAAGATTGTGGTCGGATGTACACGAAAGTGGAAAAGCAATTGAAATTCGTCGTGTGTATCATTACATGCCACCCGCAGTTGCTCGTTACTACGACCCATTTGCAACTACGGGTCTGGGTTTAACAAACTTGATGAGTGAATTTGGATTTGACGGATTTTCACCACCAGTGACATTCGTGATGATGCCAGCATATGAAGATTTACTCCGTATTCAAGCAATTGAAATTAACGATATGATACGTAAGAGTCAATATTCGTTTGAAATCTCGGATAATGTTATTCGTTTTTCACCAATCTTTAAGAAAGAAGCAACCGTATGGTTTGATTATATGGTGGTGGATGATAAGAGTGGTGCAAACAAAACGTTTAATACGGGAAGTAATATCATAGCAGATTATTCAAATATACCATATAGTCATATTCCATATTATACAATTAATTCTATAGGTAAAAACTGGATTTTTAGATACACATTGGCATTAGCAAAAGATACATTAGGTAATGTCCGTGGTAAATATGATAATGTACCTATCCCAGATCAAATAATTAAGTTGGACGGTGATGTTCTTCGTCGTGAAGGTAAAGAAGAAAAAGATTTACTTATCAAAGAAATTCGTGATACATTAGAACAAACTGGCTTACAAGCACAAATGAAGAAGCAAGCTGAAAATGCAAAGATGATGCAAGAAATGTTTGCAAAAGTTCCAACTTTAATTTATATCGGATAATATGCCACGTTTCGTATCTCAGAAAGACTTTAATTTTTTTCAACATATCAATCGTGAATTAATTAGTGATGTAGTTGATGTGGATGTAGTCTTATATAAGATTGCATTAGAAACAACTGCGGTAAACTTATACGGTGAAGCAACCGAAAAGGCACGATATACTGGTGTGGAATTAAAGTCACTTGTAAAATTTCCAAAAACTATTTCAAGTACAAAAGATGGATTTGGTGCAGATGTTGACCAGAACGTTGAATTTAGATTTGTTCGTGCATTACTAGAACAAGTAAGTACTTATCCTGAAGTTGGTGATATTATTTACTATGACGAATCATATTATGAAATTGATAATGTAAATGATACACAACTTGTCGCTGGTCAACCACAATACACCACATCAATTTTATGTAACGCTCACTTAACTCGTCGTAGTGGTATTCAAATTGAGGAGGCTAACACCTAATGGCCGACTATAGTAATAGAAAAGCAACTGATAAAATCAAACAAGTAGTTGACAATATAGTTCCAACGGAAAATCAAAACCGTGGGTACGATACAAAAACCGAATCGGCAGACCCACCGATTACGGTTACCTTGATGACTATTGATGAAACTCTTATAAAATATTTAACCGGAAGAATTGAACCTATAGTTTCCCAAGATGGGAAATCCATAAAAGTACCAGTTATTTACGGAAATCCCGAACGATGGAAAAGTGTTCAAAAAGATGGAGTCTTTCGTGATAATAGGGGGAAGTTGCAACTACCTATCATTATGATTCGTAGAACGGGATTGAAAAAGAACCTACAGCAAAATTCTCCAGTTAACAAATATTTAGAACGTGAGTTTGAAACGGGATGGAATAAATACAATCCATACGATAGATTTGCTGCAGTAAATGGGATTAAACCAGTTAAAAAATACATTACAACAATAACACCAGACTATTTTGACCTTACATACGAATGTATGATTTGGACTGAATATATGGAGCAAATGAACAGAGTTATTGAACAGGTATCATTTGAAGATGATGAATACTGGGGTGATAGAGGGAAATATAAGTTTAGAACTCGTATTGACGAGTACAAAACCGATACCACACTCCCTAATGTTCAGGATAGATTGGTAAGAACTACATTCACTCTAAATGTATCTGCATACCTTCTTCCTGAACGTATGGTCAACAAAACTGGCCAAATTATGCAGACCTCACAAGAACGATTTTCGGTCAAAAAAATTGTCACTTTTACTGAAATAGAAGAACGTTAAAACTAGTGTTTGACCAAAATAATCTATATTTATAATACGAGTACAAATGTATATAAGGAGGTTATATGAGTGAAGTAAAAAAGATAACAGATGAAGAATTATCATCTGTTAAAGGTTTGCGTGAAGAGATTATCGGTGTTATATCCACAGTTGGTCAATTGAAATTGACACATGATTTGATGGAAGAAGATTTAACATCTGTAAAATCTAAACTAGCAGATGAAATAACAAAATACAAAAATTTGTTATCAAAAGAAAAAGAATTGGTTGACGAATTACTAAAGAAGTATGGAATGGGTTCTTTGGATGTTGAAACCGGTGTATTCACCCCTGAAAAATAAGTAATATTGGAGATTCCGTATGGCAGCAGAACGCATTGTTAGTCCTGGCGTTTTCACACAAGAACGTGACCTTAGTTTCCTAGAACAAGGCGTTGGTGAAATTGCTGGTGCATTTATCGGTCCAACACCAAAAGGACCAGCATTTATACCAACCGTTGTTACAAGTCAACAAGATTTCGAAAACAAGTTTGGTGTAGATAATAAGTCATTCTTAGGATTGACTGTAAAGAACTATCTCCGTGAATCAGGACGAGCAACTGTTGTTCGTGTTCTTGGTCTAGACGGATACAGTAACACAAACCACACACCAGCGGTTCTTAAAGCAACTGGTACAAGTGGTTCATTTGTGTACGCAATCATTCATCCTACTGTTTCTGGTAGCGACATTACAGGAATAAGTGGTAGTGGAACATCAACAAACTTTAGTGTGTTCTATACCGCATCTGTAGTTGGGGCTACATCTGCAACATCACTAACATCAACTACCGCAGCAGGTGGTTATGTTGGAAACTTCTTTGGATTTGGTCCAACAGGTGCAAAGGGTGGATACATCTACGGCATCTTCCCAGAAGCAATCACAAGTGGTGGTGCATCTGTGAGAATTGAAGCAGAATTAAGTGCTGATTTGTTAAATTTCAGTGGTAGTGCAAACGGAACTTATAGTCACGCTTCTACTCCTTGGATTCAATCACAACAACTTGGTAATGTAAATCAAAACTTGTTCAAGGTACACACATTAAGTGACGGTACATCTGCAAACAAGCAAGTTAAAGTTAGTATCCTTGGTCCAAAGAAAGCAATTGTATCTGGTGCATACGGAACCTTCACACTTCAAGTACGTGATTTTAACGATACCGATGCAACACCAAGTGTATTGGAACAATATGATAACTTAACACTAAATCCAGATGATGCAAACTTCATTGCTCGTCGTATCGGTAATAGTGCACCTGTAACAGATCCAAATACCGGTGAACGCTATTTTGAAGGTGACTTTAGAAATAATTCAGCATATATTCGTGTTGAAATGGCAGATGGTTCAGAAAATGTATCGGCAGATGCATTACCATTTGGATTCGCAGCATTAAAGTCACCTCTTGGATACTCTGGTTCAGCAGTACCAGCACCAACATACATTACATCAAATTGGATTTCTGGTAGCTCACGTGGATACAGTACTACAGCAACATACAATAGTAACGCATTCTACGGATTTGAATATACAGATGTTCCAACAACAAATATGTCATACTTAGCACCACTTCCAAGTGGTTCAGTAACTCGTGGTTCAGATTTCAATCTTGAAAATCTACCATCAAATGAATTGTATGACGCAACAGGAACAAATAAGACAGTTGCACAATATCTCGCTGGTAACGCACCAACATTGGCATCATCACTTAAGTTCACAGTACCACTTCAAGGTGGATTTGATGGTGACAATCCAGCAAGATTAATTAATATGTACGATGGTATTACATCAACAAATACACAAGGATTTGACTTAAGTACATCAACAAGTGCAGGTTCACGTGCATATAAGAAGGCATTGGATGCAATTTCAAATCCAGATGCATTTGATATTAACTTGTTAGTATTACCTGGTGTTATTTACAATGACCATTCATATATTGCAAATTACGCATTGACTGTTTGTGAAACTCGTGGTGATTGTTTCTACATTATGGATACTGTAGGCGCAAGTGCAACAGTAACAGAAGCAGTTAATACCGCAGCATTAATTGATAGTAATTACGCAGCAACATACTATCCTTGGGTAAAGGTGTTGGATACAGATACAAACAAGTATGCATTTGTTCCACCATCAGCAGTTCTCCCAGAAGTATACGCATACAGTGATAACACTTCAGCAGAATGGTTTGCACCAGCAGGTTTGAATCGTGGTGGAATTCCAGGAGCAGCAGGAGTTAAGGTTCGTTTGGCACAATCACAACGTGATTCGTTGTACGAAGGTAAGGTCAATCCAATCGCACAATTCCCAGGACAAGGTATCTGTGTATGGGGACAAAAAACACTCCAACGCCGTTCATCAGCACTTGACCGTGTAAACGTTCGTCGTCTCCTTATCACTGTGAAGAAGTTTATCGCAAGTTCAGCAAGATTCCTCGTATTCGAACAAAATGTTGAAACAACTCGTCGTCGTTTCCTCAACATCGTAAATCCATTCTTGGCAAATGTCCAAGAACGCTCAGGTCTCTACGCATTCCGTGTAATTATGGATGAAAGTAATAACACACCAGATGTAATTGACCGTAATCTCTTGGTTGGCTCATTGTATCTCCAACCAACAAAGACCGCCGAATTCATCAAGTTGGATTTCAACATCCTTCCAACTGGTGCAACATTCGCTGGTTAATAGGTTATATTTTTAACTTACCGACTATTTATAAGAAATCTGTTAGGAGATACAAATGGCAAACAACATAATACAAGAAAATGAAATTTTCTTTACCGCGTTTGAACCAAAGGTCAAGAATCGTTTTCTAATGTTAATCGAAGGAATCCCAGCTTACATCGTAAAGAAGGTAAGCAGACCAGAAATTCGTCAAGATACTATCAAGGTTCCACACATCAACACCGTTCGTTTCATTAAGGGTGTTTCTGTATGGCAACCAATGACCTTGACACTTTACGATCCTGTAGTACCATCTGGTGCACAAGCAGTAATGGAATGGGTTCGTTTACATCACGAATCAGTCACAGGTCGTGATGGATACGCAGAATTCTATAAGAAGGATTTAACCCTTCAAGTTCTCGGTCCAGTAGGTGATAAGGTTGAAGAATGGATTATCAAGGGTGCACAAATCACACGTGCAACATTTGGTGATTTAGAATGGTCAGATACAAGTGATAACGTAGCAATTGAATTAGAAATCCAACCAGATTACTGCGTATTGAACTACTAATAATTGATAAAAACAGAAGGTGTGTCCCACTGCTTGATACTTATATAGAGTATAATTGGGCAGTGGGACTTTTATTAGAGCTATGATATGGCAATGCTTACTGAACTAAATGTTGGTCAAGGTGAAACATTTAGAATACTGGTAACGGTATCGGATTCTGGTACCGACACTCCATTAAATTTACAAAACTATAACATAACTGGTCAGGTTAGAGAAAATTACACTACCGACGAAATTGCAGCGACATTTTCAACAATAAAAATGTCTCCCAATTCATCGGGAAGTTTTATACTTGCCCTAACACAAGAACAAACTCTACAGTTAGACCAACGTAAATATGTTTACGATGTATTATTATCAAGTGGTTCCGTCACACCAACCACACGTAGAATTTTAGAAGGACCATTTACAGTTCGCCCAGCTGTTACGAGATAATAAATGACAGATATTAAACTTGATATACCTGATATTACAGTTCTAGTAAATAAACCAGACGTAGTAGTTCGTAGTCGTTTGAATGGCACTGGGTCATATATTAATGTTGCCGATTCTGCCGTATCTGCGTCATATGCAATAACTGCAAGTTACGCAATGAATGGTGGTACTGGTGGTAGTGGAACGACAGGACCAACAGGACCAACAGGTGCTACAGGACCACGTGGTGCAACAGGACCAGCAGGTACACCAGGTGGTGCAACGGGACCAACTGGACCAACAGGATCTGCAGGTCCAACGGGTAGCACAGGTCCAACAGGTATTCAAGGTGTAACTGGTCCAACAGGTATTCAAGGTCCAACTGGTATCCAAGGACCAACAGGTAGTTCAGGTCAACAAGGTGATACGGGTCCACAAGGGCCACAAGGTCAAATTGGACCAACAGGACCAACAGGAAGTACGGGACCACAAGGTATACAAGGTGTTACAGGATTAACTGGTGCAACTGGTTTACAAGGACCAACTGGTAGCACAGGTCCACAAGGTGCAACCGGTATTCAAGGTATTACTGGTGCAACTGGTATCCAAGGACCAACAGGTTCGACTGGTCCACAAGGTGCAGCTGGAGCACAGGGTGTCACAGGTCCAACGGGTATCCAAGGTCCAACTGGTCCGCAAGGTGCAACAGGTGTCGCTGGTGCGGACGGTGATAGATATCATACATCTACTACTAGTTCATTTGAAATTTCTGGTAGTGGTCAAGTCACTGTAATTACTACTGACTTAAATCTTGATTATAGTATTGCGCAAACCATCATTTTAGCATACGACCTAAATAATCACCAACATGGTGAAGTAGTTAGTTACAACCCATCAACAGGTCAATTAGTATTTAACAGAACTACATTTCAAGGTTCTGGAACATATAGTAGTTGGTCTATCAATCTTGACGGTGCAGTTGGTATTCAAGGATCAACAGGCCCAACTGGTATCCAAGGTCCAACGGGTGCAGTGGGACCAACTGGTAGCACAGGTCCAACAGGCCCACAAGGTACCACAGGTCCAACTGGTATCCAAGGACCAACTGGTATACAGGGTGTAACAGGTAGCACAGGTCCAACAGGTCCACAAGGTATAGAAGGGCCAACGGGTGTACAAGGTGTAACAGGTAGCACGGGACCAACAGGTCCACAAGGTACTACAGGTCCAACAGGTGCATCTGGACCATCTGGATCTGTAGGTCCACAAGGTCCACTTGGTCCAATAGGTCCAACAGGACCAACTGGTCCACAAGGTTCACAAGGTGTAACAGGTAGTACAGGTCCCGCAGGTCTACAAGGTGTAGAAGGGCCAACGGGTCCAACGGGTAGTACAGGTCCAATTGGTCCACAAGGTGTTACAGGTAGTACAGGTCCAACTGGTATCCAAGGTCCAACAGGACCAACAGGGTCAACAGGTCCAATTGGTCAAACTGGTGTAGCAGGTCCAACTGGTAGTACAGGCCCTACAGGTCCACAAGGTATTACAGGTCCAACAGGCCCACAAGGTACCACAGGTCCAACGGGTGCGGCAGGTGACCGATATAGTACGACCAGTAGTACATCACTTACAATTGGAACAGGCACACAAACACTTACAGTTGCTACAGGACTTGCATACAGTATTGGTCAAACTGTTATTATTGCATACGATGCAAATAATAAGATGGAAGGTAGTGTTACTTCTTATAATAGTGGAACAGGTCAATTAGTTGTCAATGTAACATCAACCACTGGTTCGGGAACACAAACATCATGGCAAGTTAGTTTGGCGGGTGCACCAGGACCGGCAGGTGCAACTGGTCCAACAGGTCCCGCTGGTCCAAATATTGCCGGATTAGTATCAAGTTCCGCACAATATCCAGGATGGGTAACTGCATCAAGTCAAATTGATTATAATTTAATTACAAATAAATTAAGTGGTGTAATATCATCATCTACACAATTTAATGCATTAACTAATACATCTGCCTCGTATGCATTGACCGCATCTGTTGCTACCGAAGTAAGTGGTGGTGGTCAACAAGGATACGTTGCTCTTTGGGCAACAAATTCAAGATTATCATCAAGTGGATTATTGTATCAAACCGCATCTAGTCTCATATTAGGTGATGGTACTACATTCTTTGATGAAACAAATCCAGATAAACTTGGTATATACGCTGGGCGTACAAATTCATTTAATTTAATATCAGCTCACGCAAATAATGATAATTACTTACAAATTAATATTCGTAACTTTAGTACGGGTAGTAATTCATCTGCTGACTTTGTAGCAACATATGATACTGGTACAGAAGATACTGGTTATATCAATATGGGTATCAATGGTACCAGTTATGTTGGTAATGCAATACACGATTTACCTGGTGACGGATACATTTACACTACGGGAAGTAATTTAGTCATTGGTACAGCAACATCTGGTAGTACACTTACATTATTTGCGGGTGGTGAAAGTTATAGTGATGGTAAATTACGATTAAGAGCAAATAATCAACATGAACTTTCAGGTAGTTTGTTTGTAACAGGTTCACTTACCGTATCTGGTTCATCAACATTTACTAACATTGGACCAGCAATATTTAGTGGGTCCGTAAATACAACAAATGGTATTACAGGTTCATTATTTGGAACTGCGAGTGTTGCACAAACATCACTAACCGCAAGTTACGCATTAAATGCAGGACAAAGTATTCCGGCAGGTACCGTATCAAGTTCAGCACAATACCCAGGTTGGGTTACCAGTTCTGCACAAATTGACTATAACTTAATTCAAAATAAATTATCTGGTGTCATTTCTTCATCCACTCAATTCAACGCATTAACTGGTACTTCCGCATCTTACGCATTAACTGCAAGTTATGTTGCAGGAGCAGCAAGTGATTGGGCATCGTTGGCAAATAAGCCAGCAGATTTGGTCAGTAGTTCAACCCAAGTTAAGGCATTCTTACCAGATGGTACAGTATCAAGTTCTGCACAATACCCTGGGTGGGTGACATCATCAAGCCAAATTGATATTACCGCAACAAATGGATACTCAACATTTAGTTCATCCTTGGCAACGGTCGATGCAACACAACAAGTATCAATTGGTGCATTAAATGCAGCAACCAGTTCATACGCATTACAATCACAACTCGCTGGTGTGGCATCAAGTAGTAGTCAAGTTAAAGCATTTTTACCAAGTGGTACGGTATCGGCATCAGCACAATACCCAGGATGGGTCACTAGTTCAACACAAGTTGTTTGGGCATCGGTAAATTACAATTCTGGTATAGTTTCCTCCTCAGCCCAAGTTCAACCACTACTTCCTGGTGGAACTGTATCATCATCTGCACAATATTCTGGTTGGGTTACCGCATCTTCACAAATTGTGGTACAAAACACCACAGGTATTGGTGCAATAGCAACTACAGGTTCAAATACCTTCGTTGGTAATCAAATTATTAGTGGTTCATTAACAACTACGGCAGACACAATGACCTTTAACGGGTCAATGGCGGTGTCGGGTACACTCTCTGTAACTGGTAGTTTAAATGTCACAACTGGTGGATTGACTGGTTCGTTACTTGGTACTGGTAGTTGGGCAAATAACGCTATATCATCTTCATTTGCAACCACCGCAAGTGCAGCAACTAGTATAACATTTGTACCAGCAACATCATCATTTGCATTAACTGCAAGTTATGTTGCTGGTGCAGCAAGTGATTGGGCATCGTTGGCAAATAAGCCAGCAGACCTAGTAAGTAGTTCTACACAGGTTAAGGCATTCTTACCAGACGGTACAGTAAGTGCATCGTCACAATACCCAGGATGGGTAACTGCATCATCACAAATTGATATTACCGCAACTTCTGGTTATTCATCCTTTAGTTCATCATTGTCAACAGTAGATGCAAATCAAACTACTCGTATAGATAATTTATCAAGTGCAACAAGTTCATATGCACTACAAAGTCAACTTGCAGGAGTAGCATCAAGCTCAGCACAAGTTAAAACATATTTACCAGATGGCACTGTATCATCATCTGCACAAATTTCATTAAATGGTATTACCGGAACCACATTTGCTACGGCAAACTTTACGTTCCCACAAAACTTGACTGTTGGTGGAACATTAACAGCACAAGAAATTCAAACAGAATATGTAACCTCATCAATCATTTATGAATCTGGTTCTACCAAGTTTGGTGATACCGCGGACGATACACATCAATTTACAGGATCACTAAGTGTTCTTGGTAGCATTAGTGGTGCATTAGTATTACCATCTGGTATTGTAACGGCATCAAGTCAAATTGATTATAACAGTATTCAAAACAAGTTAAGTGGTGTAATTAGTAGTTCAACACAATTTAACGCATTAAGTAACACATCAGCATCGTATTCCTTAACCGCATCGTTTGCATTAGCAACTGCGGGACAAGTTGAAAATGCAGTCACCGCATCATATGTGACATTTGCGAATGTTGATAATAAACCAACATTAGTTTCATCGTCAACACAAATTGATTATAACAATATTACGAATAAGTTAAGTGGTGTAGTCTCGTCATCTGCACAAGTTCAACCACTATTACCTGCTGGAAGCGTATCGTCATCAGCACAATACCCAGGTTGGGTTACCAGTTCTGCACAAATTGACTATAACTCAATTCAAAATAAATTAAGTGGTGTTGTCTCGTCATCCGGACAAGTACAATCACTACTTCCTGGTGGAACAGTATCTTCCTCGGCACAATACCCAGGATGGGTAACCGCATCAAGTCAAATAGATTATAACAATATTACAAATAAGTTAAGTGGTGTCTACAGTAGTTCCGCATTTACCTCACCAAGTCAAGGTACCGCACGTCTTACATTAAACGGTGTAGCATTAACTGACGTTGACTTGGGAGTACAAACAACAGATACACCAACATTTGCTGGAGTAAGTAGTTCAAATCATATCACTCCAACAGTAGATAATACTTATAACTTAGGTGCACCTGATAAACGTTGGGCAAACATCTATACGGGTGACTTAATCTTATCTAATGAAGGTTCTTCGGGCAACACAGTGGATGGAACAACAGGTAACTGGACAATCCAAGAAGGTGAAGAACACTTATACATAATAAACAATAAATCTGGTAA
>Ga0129336_10001690_pt1 | contig 13460 bp, 16 predicted proteins | sample CPB6_02_DNA_FD_96878 | JGI IMG/M metagenome (GOLD analysis project Ga0129336, IMG submission 96878) | Freshwater to marine salinity gradient microbial communities from Chesapeake Bay, USA - CPBay_Sum_0.6_0.2_DNA | ecosystem: Environmental > Aquatic > Marine > Coastal | place: USA: Chesapeake...
CTGATAAAGATTGTGATGGAGTTCCCGGTCCTGCCACTGTAAGGGCTTTAAAAGCGTCTGGCAAGGCACATGGTATTTGGGTTAAACGTCCTATCGATGATTTAATCAAGTGATTGGTTCGTAGCCACCTTGAGCGAGCCAACCAAGATCAAGGTTATCTGGAGTATATACTTCGGTACCATCTTCCAAAGGTTCATCTGATGGTACCATGCTAACGATTGTTACATCGTTTGAGTTTGTAGGTTCAGCGTTTTCTTTTTGAAGATACGCTCGTCTTGCTGGGGAAGCTTCCATATATGCATCACTTAGTCTTCTAGCTCCAGCCGGAGTATCCAAAGTGTACGGCGAATAATCTTTTGGTATTGGAGTGGTTACGATTAATCTTCCTTGACAGCGTATACGAAGATAAAGATAAGTTCCGCTTCCTCCGGGTGTTGATCTCATCTCAATGATGAACTTGTTTTTCGAAGCAAGGCTAGACAGTCGTGGTACTCCTATCGCAGCAAGATTGGCAGGGTCATGGCCAAGAATATAAAACCCACGGTGATCATTTTCTTTGCCACCTATTTGCGCATAATACGTGGCTTTTTGGCTGTATAAAGTTGTCATGAACTTTGAATGTGCTTGTACGTTGTAGTTAAACAACAAATTATTTGCTTGCGCAGCAGCCCATGCAAGACGAGTGCATTGCAATCCTTCTCCTGCTAAGTTATAAGCTTCACCTTCTTTGGTTTCCAAAAACGTTTTACCGTTAACAACATGTTTTCCAGCTTTAAAGTTTTTCAGAAACCTACGCAATCTTTTAAGCGCACCACCAGTTCCCAAAGCTTGCTCAAGTACTTCTTTCATTTCGTCATGAGCTTTAATCATGGCTCTGCTTGTTCCCAAATCAGAAAGAAAGCGTATATTTTTTGGATCGCTTATATCCCAACTGCTGCCACCAAGTTGAGCTTTAAAGTCTTTCTTTATTTCAAGGTTAAATGGACCGACTGTATTGCCTTCGTTGTCTTGTAGTGTAAAGGTTGCGTCTTCGCTATAGCGGTCTGAGCCCGCTCCTGCTATTTTCTTTGGAGACATACCTGCCGAAGCAAGGGCTCTAAGAACCAACGTTTCATATCCGGCACCTTCAGTATCTAGATCTTCAAAAAGTAGCTCTTCTAGAAATATCATGAGTGATTAAGCTCCATTGACAAAATACTATACACTATACATAGTAACTTGTAATCAACAGGAGTTGCGTATATGAAAATATGGCCAAGCATTGAAAAAAGTTATCACAAAAGAAACGATGGATATTACCAAGAAGTTGTTAGTCATTTTGTACACTTCAAAGATCCGAACGGCAACACACAAACAAAACTAGACAAGCAAACGCTTGGTGGTGTATACACCGAAAATTATACACATAACTCTTTTAGTGGTGTTGTTACTGTCAATGAAAACGGACAAGAAAAACGTTTGGTTGCTGTAGAGAAATAAACTTAACCCAAAAGAAGTTTTTTGGCAGAATTTTGTTCTGTGCCAACAATAAGTTTGCTGTCTTCGATAGTGTCTTTACACTCTCCAACAACTCTTGTGATCTTTACCATCGATTCACGGTTTTCTAGTTCTAAAGCCAACAGATAAATCAAATACAACTTCATTCGTTGTGATATACCGTATTCGTTGATCGTTTTAACGATTCCACGACATTCCATGCGTTTTTCTTTCGAAAGTTTGGTTTCAACATAGTTGGGAACCACGTATGCTTCACCTTCTTTTGTTTCAGTTTCATTTGTGAGCATACCGTCAAAGTTACCTTGATTACTCATACATCCTCCGTTGAAAAGCTTTCAATCGTCCAAAGAGTTTTACCAGCCATCAGCAAATACTTTCCTTGAGATTCTTCTCCCTGTGTTTCTTTGTAAAGAATCACAGGCTGATCCCATTTCTCGTTATCATAGTTAAACTTTATTTGTTGCCATGTTGGAGTATCTAAATCATATTTGATTAACAACCCAATAAGTTTTTCTGGCAAACTAGCTTTGATTTCTTCTACATCAGGAACCAAAGGACTATCTTCTTTTTTAACTCTTTGCGATGCTCCAACTTCTGTTACCTTGTGGATCGCTCCACAGTTGTTGCATTTAGCATATGACGGCTTAATGCTAGCATCTGAATTGATAACAGAAAATACAACAAACTTGTGAAAAACGGGCGGGTCGAGTTCTTCGTATTGACGAAGAATGCAGTTGCAAGTTATTAGATGTTTGATCGACTCAAGCATAGCGACAACAAACTATTAAAAGCAGCAGTAGTGCGCCTGCTATCAAACTGACGCTACTGCTGCTTTTTTCTTTTTTGGGTCGGTAGCTGATTGCACTAACAGTTCGGTAGGGTTTTCGTCACCAACATAATCGTCTAGTTGACGTTTGATACTATTATGAAAGTGATCCATATTCTTAAGCTCATGCTCGGTAATCACGATTTGTACAGTTTTTAGAATATGAGTTAATACTTCTGGATCAACAGGCACGTTGTTTTTACGTGCATATAGTTGCACGCTGTCATATACACCTTCAGAAATCGATTTGATCAAACGATGCACTTCACGTTCGATTGCAGTATCAAGTTTTTGTCTTTGTTCACTCATAGAATGTCTCCGTTGTTATATTGTTTTTCGAAACCATCAACAATGTATTACTACTTGCTGTGTTTATTTGCAATGCCAGAAGCAACAAAACTCCAAGGCTTAAGAACAGCTTCAAAACCAGATGCAGCAACATAGCCTTTCAACTGATCAGAAAACATTGAAGTTAACTCTCCAGTATTAGGAGGAGATGCATCTAGATGCACTACTGGAGATAGTCCCGTTTTTTCTTGTATCTCCGTTGCTAACTCGATGGCCAAGCTTGTTTCATGAAACATACGAGCTTTAACTCTTACTGGATACGTTCCCTTGAACTCTTTACGATGTTGTTCAGAGTTATGGTAGTAGTAAAATCCTCCTCTGCCTTTTCGGTACAAACAAACAACCGTAATAAATCGATATGCAACACCATGCAAGTGTGAATCAACACCTACGATTAGTTCGCACTCTCCTTCTAGTTTATTCTTCGAAGAGTTAACCCAGCTATAAAACTCATCATCACTTACAACGTTTCCATCAGCATCTTTCCATGTTCTCATATATGATCCTTATCTCAGTTTTCTCCAGCGATTTGGGTGTTCTTTGGTTTTAACAAGAAAGTTTAGTTTTTAAGTTTGGCTTTTCTGTTTTGGCATTGTCTGCATTCCGATCTTTTGCCATCTTTAGATTCTGTTTTTTTATTGAAAGACGACAAAGACTTTTCTTCTTTACATCGAGAGCATTGCTTTCTTCTATGTTCTGGTTCGGTTTCAACCACCGGATCATCTGCCTGCTTCCATCCCTTGTGTGACTTTCTCTGCCCAGTTAATAAGAATCTTAATCCTGCTAGCGAAAGTCCATGTTCTTTCGCAAAAGCCGTCAAACCAACAACCCTATCATATATCTTGCCATCTGGAGATATCAATCTAACGTCATATATCGTTTTCAGTTTATCAACCCATTTTTGAGGAAGCTTCTTTCCATACTGCCAATGATTCGCTCCAAGTCTGGATTCGCTGATTCGAATCTTGGTTGCGGTAGAGTGTTTCTTGCCTTTTAATCCATAGTTCGGATTACTCTTAGCATTAGCACTTATCTTTGCTTTGTGATCATCGGATAAATGTCGCCCACGGTGAGCTCGACTTATTTTTATTTTTGTTTCTTCGCTTTTAACATAAGATCCGTCACATTCAAAATCTAGGTTATATAAACTGCATCCATTCTTGACATATTCATTTAGCCAATAAAGTTCTCGCTCATTTCTTTCCATTTGAGTTGATCCCGGCAACGCCTCAATAACGTGAAACTCCAAAAAGTCGTCATGTCCTAGAATCTCTAGGCATTTTCTATAATCTGCTTGTAGGTAAGAGTTCCTGTGTTTATTTCTAATCAGCGAATTCTTATGGCCATTCCATCGGTTTTTAGGTTCGATTGTTTGGCCCACATAACTTCTATTTGAATGTCTGTTGCGTATTTCATATATTGCAGGAGTCTTAGACCAACCATTATATTCAAATAACATCACTATTTCCTTTGACCACCCCTAGGCAGTCAAAGATAAATAGAAATTATCTCAGTTTTCTCCAGCGATTTGGGTGTTCTTTGGTTTTAACAAGAAAGTTTGATACAATATATTGGCAGAGATATGTGCGACACATATTTGGTCTAACTTCATAAATCTGACACTTGTATGTTGTTGGATTCATGAACTTGCAAATATACCTTGGTCCAATAACTTGAAACCTTAAAAACGGATATGCTTTTCGATCTTTAAATACTTGGTTGTTTGGTGCATCTTTGAATAGTGTATCACCAATCACAATACCTTCTTCGTAGTCAACAACGATATCTTGTCTAGAAAAGTTTAATCCCTTCTTTCGGAACCATTTAATGATATCTTTGATCCATTCTTCGTCAACTGGACCAAGTACGTGTTCTAGATCATATGGATCTAAATGGCAACATGCACCTTTTAGTCCCGGCACTCCACAACAGTTACCAAGACATGTAGCCATAGCAACTTCATCAGTAAAATGCTTGCGTTGGTCTACTGGTTTGCTTTGCCATTCTGGTGCTTGGTTAATGTTTAACACAGGCAAATAATACTTGTCACGATAATCTTTTTCGTTATTTGGATCTTGTTCTTTTTCGTTGAGAGTTTTTTCTCTTGAAGGAGTTTTAGCCAACTCAGTTTTTTCCTCGATTTGACGTTGTTTGTCAAACTCAATAAGTTCTTCGAACGATATCGATTTTTTCTGCTTTATTTGCATGTCTGCTACCAGTATACTGCACATTTAAGATTTTCAAATGGTTTTGTTCAAAAGTTGCTACTTATACCTAAACTCTGGAGTTATTATGCCTACATTTAAACAAGCCTTTAACAAGCATGAATCTAATCGTCTTATAGAAGCAAGAGTAAGCCTTTTGCAAAAAGGCGTATATCCTTTTGATGTATTTCTTAAGGAAAGCTCTGAAGCTGTACATGCAGCAGAAAAAATCGAGCAACTAGAAGAAGTTGCCAATCGTTTCAAAAATCATGTACCAACCTTGCATATGTTTGTGCAACAAAACTCATCTGTTCTTCTGGAAGGTAAAGCAAAACCCGCAGCAATCAAAGCTGCGATGATCAACTATACCTTTGTTTGCGAATCATTAAACAAATGTGTTAATGAAGCTGTTAAGCTTATGTCGGCAAAGGTTCCAGCAAATAAATCATTGTATGCAGTATACAACAAAGATGCAGTTCAACTTCTAGAGTTCTGTGTTAAGAAATCACAAGCTTATAAGCTAATGGAAGGCAACGTTGATCCAGTCGTTAAAACTCTTTCAACCGAACTTGCAAATCTACCTCTACGTGACCTAAAAGTTCTTTGTGAAAGCGTTCCTGCAATGCGTCTTTACGTTTCAAACGAAACGTATAACCAACTAACACAAACTGTTTTAGGCGGCTGAGATAATCGCTCCAGCAGCAGTAAAATAACTTCCTGCCAAACTAGCTCCATATACCGCAGCCAAATACAGTCCAATACTAGATACAGGCTTGTTGCTTCTTGCCATGTCTTTGTGCGCTTGCTGCCAATCCTTTGCCAAGCCGTTTAAATCGATTTCTAATGGCTTGCAGAAGCCGTAGGTATACGCAGTCCTACAAGCTCTGATTGCGTTGTCTACAGAGCCTTTAAAACGGCTTGCAGAACCTTTGGGAATATTGATCTTAACAATGTGCGCAAGCAAGTTTTGAATACGTTTGGTTGTTAGATCCGCAAGATCTGACACTGAAGAGTTTTCTGCTTGTTCTTTTCTCCGTGTGTTAAGATAATTTAAGTGTGCAACAACATTTCCTCTTGTTTTGTTGTTATGAACAGTAAGCACTTTGTCGGTAAGAGATACTTTATCTACAAATGGGAGAGTGTCGTAGTTGACATCTGTTAATAGCTCTCCTTTGAGTGTAGACACCACATCACATCCAGATACCACAGCAACATCGTTAAGCATATTCAGTGCTTCTAATGACTGCTCTAACCGTATTGGCATAACGTCAAAACTACCTCTAGAGTTGTTAGCGTGAATGGTTGCAATAACTTCTTCAGAAAATCCTTGCGCAATAAACACCAATGGAACTTTGGTTTCGAAACTCTTTGACAAGATCTTGTCTAACTCTGAAACTTTTTCAACCATGCCATCAACAAGCAACATCTTTACATCGTTTCTTAACCATGTTCCAAACTGAGGAATAAAACCCTTGAAAGGATAAACCTTGAAGTTGTATCCAAACTGAAGCTCAACAATCGTATTATGTTGATCGTGCTCATCTAATACGATATTACCTTCGATGCCAGCCAACTTAACTGCTTCTTTAACAGCTGTGGCCATATACGTATCGTCAGTAACTTGATCAATGATATCGGAAACTTGCTTTGAATTAGCTGGATAACAACAACGCAATATTCTTTGAAGGTACTTGGTTCCTTCTTCTTGGTTGTGTTCCACTACTTCTTTATGAGTTAAGTTTTCACTTTTGATGTGTTGATATGCATGAGCAATAAATGAACGTAGAAATAAGTTACTGGTGTTATGACATTTAAGTTCCAACTGAAAACAAGTTTGGATTAGCTCTTGGTACAGCATACGTTCCCAAGAGTTTTCTGGAGTTAGTAGTTTCGCAATAAGTTGGTATGAATCTTTTTGAAGATAGGTTTGGTTTTGAGTTGAGATCGCAAGATTGATTTTGTCTAGATTGGTTTCCAGTTTTTCAAGGCAAGAAACAAGGTTTTTTTGCGTGGTATTTTTCTCGATAAAAGTGTTGTGATGCATTAACTTTCCTCTTTTTATTAGACTATTTATATCGAAGAGGTGACACAATGGCTACAAACTCTGAGAGAGAACTTCTAGAAATCCTAGTCAAAAAAGTTAGTGATAGCTCTGCTCTCAACGGAGGGTTTGAAAAGCTTTGTGTGATGATAGAGCACGTTCAAGAAGAGCAAACAAAAAGCGGTGTAAAGCTCGACAAAGTTTCCGAAGCTTTATATGACCCAAACACAGGTTTGTTTTCTCGTGTTAAAGCTATTGAAAGCAAGCTCGACACCAACATTAAAGACTTGGATAAAAAATGTGATGAACTTCCAACTGTAAAGGAAGAGGTTCAAGACCTAAAAAAATTCCAAGCGGCGATAGAAAGTATCGCCGGAAAGCAGCTTGAAGAACTAACAGCTCTTGTAAGTCTACGTAAACGTCTTGCAAACATCTATTGGGCACTTGCTTTGTCTGTTCTCGCTTTTGTTGGTAATCTGTTGTTTCAACTAGCTAAACGTACTTGATTCGGTCTGGTAGCTATACAACCGCCATTTCTACTTTCACTCTATGTATAAACCCTTTCAAGGAGAAATATACTATGAGTGAATCACGTTTGGTACTAGATGTATGGTCAGAGTTTAAAGTGCTTGTTGAACAAGTTGAAGAAGACGTTCATAAGAATGCAACAAAGGGCAATCTTTCTGCCGGTGTTCGTGTTCGCAAGGGAGTGCGCAAGCTTCGCACTCTTGGAGCAGAACTAATCAAGGCAACTCTTGCTGGCGACGAAGCACGTAAGGCAGAAAAGCCCGCAAAAACAGAATGATTATTCTTTCTGTTTCAAAACAGCGATAATAAAAAGGGCAGCAATAAGCTGCCCTTTTTTGTTTCTAAACTACTTAGGATTAAGCATGAAAAAAACATACATTCTCGACACCAACGTTTTGCTTTCTGATGCGAATAGTTTGTTTGGATTCGAAGAACATGACCTCGTTCTTCCTTTGATCGTTCTTGAAGAGCTGGATCGTCATAAAGATCGTCAAGATGAAGTAGGCCGCAACGCCCGTGAGGTGGTGCGCAAACTCGCAGATCTTACCAAAGTAAACAAAGACTTCAAAACAGGCATTGCACTTGGAAAAAATCTAGGAAACCTAAAAATCCTGTCCATCGAAGATATCTTCCCAGAACACGTTCCGCATAAACTTCCAATGGAAATGGAAACCAAAAAGAGCGGCGATAATACCATTGCTCAGTTTTGTGTAAACTATATTGAAAAACACACCGATGCGCAAGTTGTTCTTGTCACCCGTGATACCATCCTTCGTCTAAAGGCTCAAGCCCTCGGCATCGCTTGCGAAGATTACCGCAAGTTCAACGTTGCCACATCAGTTAACTCTCTTTACTCTGGTGTAAGAACTATTGAACGTGAAGATGTAGTAGTTGCTGACTTCTACAAAAACGATGAACAGTTTTTCCTACCAGCAGACATTCAAGAAGAACTTTACCCAAACCAGTTTGTTGTACTGAAAAATGGTCAACAATCTGCAATGGCAAGATTCTATGCCAAAGACGAACCGGTTATTCCTATCGGAGAAATCAAAAGCAAACTTCAACCAAGAAACAAAGAACAAGAGTTTGCCCGTGAACTACTTTTCGACGAAAGTGTTAAACTTGTAACTCTTGCAGGTAAATCTGGTTGTGGTAAAACACTTCTTGCTATTGATGCTGGTTTAGAACAAGTGCTTAATCAAAGAAAATATCGCTCACTTGTTATCTGTCGTCCAGTTATGCCAGTAGGAAAAGATATTGGATTCCTTCCCGGCGATTTAAACGAAAAACTAGAGCCATGGCTTGCTCCTATCAAGGACAACCTACGCTTTCTTTTAGGAGCCTCAGAACCACCCAAAGAATCGTCTGGAGGCTCACGTAAAAAGAAGATCGCAGAACCAACAGTAAAGTTCGATGAACAAGTTTTGCAAAGCTATTTCGATGAAGGTATCATTGAAGTTCAAGCAATGACCTTTATTCGTGGTCGTTCTATTGCCAATGCTTACATCATTGTTGATGAAGCACAAAACACTAACCTTCATGAAATTAAGACCATTCTTACCCGTGTTGGTGAAAACACCAAGATCGTTCTTACTGGAGATCTTGAGCAAATCGATAGCACATACGTTGACTCAGTGAGCAACGGTCTTTCTATTGCCATTGAAAGATTTAAGAGCCAAAAGATCTCTGGACACGTAACCTTCCTTAAAGGGGAAAGATCGTTACTCGCTACCATCGCTTCTGAGATTTTGATCTAGAAAATAGCGTTTTTCGAACTATATATTTCTTAGAGAGGTACTGTTTATGGAATACAAGTTTGAAGGAAACGCTAATAAAAGTGGTGGTCCCCCTCTTCTACAAACAACACGCTCTTCACTAAACCCAGCTTGATCTATACTTAACTGTATAGAATATGGCTGGTTATAACCCTAACAGAAAAAAGAAAACTTATTCACTCAATCGTTCGCAGCCATCAAAGGTTATTGCAACGATTGTTGATGGAAAAGTTGAATACTTTGACGAAACGCTGGTCACGGTTGATAACCCATACTATCAACTTCAAACAGCAACAAGTCAGGGTTTACCTCCACCCCCTCCACCCCCTCCCCCAGCCGAATACGATGAAGATGTTATAGAGTTCGATTGGACAGATACCGAGGTAGCAACCTTTAACATAACGTTTTCACAAAATCCTTATCTTACACTGGAAATACTTCCAGCAGAAGGATTTGAGAACATAGCATTTTTTGCTAACAACTTATCAACAACAGGATTTATTGCACACGTTTCTGCTCCGTTTAGTGGACAGATTGTTTATCGTGCTATTGTGTCTCCAGTATTCCCTGTTGTTATTGAACGTGTTGTTGTTAGTAGTTCATTTTACTACACAGCTTCTGCTGGAAAGATACCAGAAAGTTCGAACTCAGAGTTTGTTGCAACATACAATCAACTGTTTCCAGCAACATATCCAACAAACTTATTCTTTACACCAATAGATGATAACAACAATGGAGATGCTGGTGTTGCGATAGTTGCAACTGGCTCGTTTGGTTTAACAAGTACAGAAGTATCATATTCTGCACCAGTATATAACTCTATACACTATCTTGCAGTGAAACCTTGAGAGTTGGAGAGATGTAATAATGGCATACGATTTTAGAGCAAATCAAGTACGATTAAACCGAATCATCTCTTCTGGTTCTATCCCAATCTTAATTTATCCATCTAGTAGCGCAGCAGATTTTGCTGGCAACCTTGATCCCAGCTTTTCTACAACTTCTATTGGATCAGACGTATTTTTTTATGTTTCTGGAAGTTCAACCGCAAAAACAGTTTTTGGTGGAGACGTATTATCCTCTGGTTCACTAAGCTCTCTTAAAGGAATAACTGGTTCTATACAGTTCACAAACGCTGCTAGCACACCTTTCATTCTCGGCGGCGCAGATATAACTGTTAATTACAACTCTTTTGGACAGTGGGAAATATCTGGATCAGAATCCAACTTCTTTACATCTCCAAACAACAACGTTGTACAAACAACCGGTTCGCTGCTTGCTGTTGGGTTGTCTTCTTCGAATGGAGCACAAATAACAGGCAGTTTACAAGTTCTTGGTGGAATAACAGGTTCTCTTAGCGGTACTATTGCTGGCAATCCTTTTATTGTTGGTGGCGCAAACATCATAGCCAACTACAACTCTCTTGGTCAATGGGAGATTACAGGATCTGGTGGTGGCTCAAACGTTTGGACCGAGCTTAATGCTACCACAATATACACAACCAGTTCTATTCGTGTTGCACAAGTATCAGCTTCGCTTGGAGCTATTATTACTGGTAGCGTTGTTCAAGGAGTAGGTTGCACGGCAGTCAACAACTCACACGCCGAAGGTTATCAGTCAGATGTTTCGGCAGGAAACTACGGTCACGCAGAGGGCTATCAGACAGATGTAGGGGGCGAAGCTGCACACGCTGAAGGTAACAGTACAACTGCTGCTGGTGATTATTCACACGCAGAAGGTATTAATACCGATGCCAATGGCAACTATGCTCACAGTGAAGGCAACGGAACAACGGCTGCGGGTGAAGGCTCACATGCTGAAGGCAGAGACACTCAAGCAAACGGAGATTATTCTCATGCTGCTGGATATCAAACCATTGCAGCTGGTGATTATTCTTTTGCTGGTGGTAACAACACAGAAGCTTTTGCGAACTATCAAACAGCTATTGGTAAGTTCAACATAACAAGCAACTCAGATTCTTTGTTCGTTGTTGGTGACGGCTTAAACACTGGCAATCGTCACGATGTTTTAAGAGTCAATAGTGGATCGGTGCAAGTAACTGGTTCATTGTTTGTAACGCAAACAATGTCTGCAAGCATTATAAGTGCTTCACATGTTCGTGCTAACAATATCGATATAACACCCATTACTGCGCAACTTGTGATTGGTGGAGATAATACAAATCGAGCCAGTGGTTCAATCTCTGGCTTGTTTGAATCTGGTTCTCTTATGACACCGGGAACCATTGGCAAGTTCGATGTAGAAGTTCTTGCAATGGATTATAACTTTGAAACTGGAGCAAGTTGGAAATATACTGTTACCGCTCTTTGGCCTTATTCTGGAAACTTTTCTTTTCTTGCTTCTACAGAAATAGCAGTTGAATATGGTCCAATCGCAGGATCATACAACCCAACAAACGATTGGGATGTGAACTTCAATAGCCTCGGTCAAATAGAGCTTACAGGATCTACCCCAGCATTTCCTAGCGGTGGAACAAGTTTTTATGTTCAAATAACCAAAAAAATGATTGGTGGTTACGGAACGATTATTGCGTAAATAAAGATGAACTTATTCTTCTATTTATAGTGTGTCTGCAATTTGGTGTGGACCATAAAGAGGAGAACAAACATCATGACTATTAAACGTAAAACTCATTTGAATCTAAGTGGTTCCCACCATACCTTAGATTCAGACAACGCTTTTGTTGGTGGATTTGCATACATCACTGGTTCTTTAACAGCCTCGTCAGGTTTATCTGGAAGCCTTGTACAAGGTACCAATGGTTTGTTTGTTAATCTTTCTGCTTCGATTAGTGGAACATCTGCTGGTAACCCTTTTATTGTTGCTGGACCAAACGTCACAGCAAACTATAACTCATTGGGGCAATGGGAAATTACTGGCTCTGCTGGCAGCACTGCACCAGCCGGTTCAGATTCCCAAGTGCAGTTCAATCAAAACGGTGTATTTGCTGCTTCAAGTAGCTTTACTCATGTGAGCGGCACTCTTGGCATCAGAACAATCAGCGGTTCGAACGATACAACCTTCTTGACAAGTTTTGGTATTGCAGAAGCCTTGCTAGTCAATAGTAATGTCGCCGTTACTCAAAGCATGATATTCTTTGATGGCAAAGATCAAGCTATCGATGCTGGTGGCACCATGTACCTGAATGGTGCTAGTATCGACATGTATTCTGGTAGTGCTGTGGGGGATTCAGATTTCACCATCGCACCTAATGTAGATGGTTCTGGTGGTGTTTATGTCAAGTTTGACAACTTGATCAATATTCGTCCATTGTACGTAACAATGTCAACAGGAAATGCAACCCCAACGCTGTTGAGTGGCTCTTTGTTGACAGGAAGCTTGATCAACGCCACGATTTCAAAGCTCGATTTCAACATCATTGCTATTGAACAAGCTTCTGACAACTTTGCTAGCTGGACATTCTCTGCGACCATCAGAAGCAACTTGACCGATCAACGCACCGTTCTTGCTGCAACAGAACTCGATTCTATTTTCGAAGGTGCAAACGCTTCAACATGGGACGTTAACATCAATACCAACGGTGACATTTACTGCACAGGTTCTGCTGGCACAGTGCATTGGTATGCTCAAGCAACCAAGAAAATGGTTCTTTCTGGTTCTGGCGATCTTATATACTAAGTAACTACAGCACAATAACTTGGACTCTCTGTGATACTTATGTAAAACCGAGGGTCCAATGGCAACAGAACGTAAGCCTTTATATATCACCATTCCAAATATACACCAGTTTGAACTTCCAACAACAGCAAGTGCTGGTGGTGTAGATCTTAATACAGGCAGAAACCTTTACTACAACACCAGTTCACTTGCATGGGTTCCTCAAGAAACTTTTTCTGGTAGTAGCGCAACTCTTGGAGATATTACAGGCTCTAATCTTCGTCTAACTGGTAATCCCGGTAAAATAGTAAACGAAGTTGGACCACTCACAATTAGTAGCTCTGTGGGCATCACAACAACTGGTTCTATCATCTTTTCTGGTTCACGTTCAAGCAATGGAACAGAACAAAGCTCTGTTCTTGTTGATGGTGATATATTCGTTTCTGGTGGCATTGGTACGAACGATTATATCCAGCTAAAACCTGTTGGAACTCTTCGTATTCCTACAAACACAACATCTTCGTACATCTACACATCTGGAAGCACAAATGACATATATTTCACCCAGTATAACGGACCATATACCAACACAACACGTTTGC
>Ga0129336_10001691_pt1 | contig 13459 bp, 3 predicted proteins | sample CPB6_02_DNA_FD_96878 | JGI IMG/M metagenome (GOLD analysis project Ga0129336, IMG submission 96878) | Freshwater to marine salinity gradient microbial communities from Chesapeake Bay, USA - CPBay_Sum_0.6_0.2_DNA | ecosystem: Environmental > Aquatic > Marine > Coastal | place: USA: Chesapeake Bay...
TTAAAAGATAGTTTTAAACCTAAATTTCATACAGTTGATAAAAATGTAGCTAAAAGTAAATCTACAGATTTTGAAATGTATATGCGTAACTATCAAAAAGGAGGTAGATTAATGCCTACATCTGATAGACCTATATTTGATTTAAAATATAAATTAGGTGGTGATTTTTTTAAGAATATGTTTGATCCAAATGTAGGTAGTGGACAAACTCAATTTGCTCCAGATGCTTCATTTTTTCAAGGATCTGATATAGGATCTGTAGCAAGTAATGCTGTAGATTTTGGTGGTACTTCAAATAAAGTTAAAAATATTTCTAATAAAGCTGAAAGAATTAAAGGACCTGGATTAAGATCTTTATTATCTGATGCTGGTAGTAGAATATTTAATAGACTTAATAGTCCTATATATGTAAATGATCCTAATGATTCAAGACTTCAAAACTATAATGATAGTTTAACTGTTTATAATACTACTAAAAATGATCTTGATTTAATAAATTCTTTTGGTTCTTTTGGTGAAGGTCTTACATATGTAAATAATAGAATAAAAAGTAATCCTGAATATATTAAAGCTTTAAATAGACTTGATACAATAGGTTATAAACCATTAGGAACTTATGAGAGAGAATTTAATGATGGTGTTTTAAGAGGATATAAATATGCTAAACCAAAACAAGAAGTAATATTAAAAGAAAGACCAGACTTAGAAGAAATAGAAAAAAGACCTGCATCTTTATTACCTACAGAAGAATCAGATCTTAAATTAAAAACTATTAATAGACCTATAGTTAGTTCTAATAAAAATAAACAAGATGTTAGAACTTATACTGCATCAAAAGCATTAGAAAAGATGGGTAGACCTACTGGTTATATCAATGAAGGTGCAAATAAAGGAAGACAAGAATTTGCTGATGGTGGTAAAACACCTCCAATTAATAATAGAACATATAAAGAAGTACAAGCTGAAATAAATGCAAAATTAAAAGAAAAAAAATTAAGACAAGAAAGAATACAAACAGCTATTAATCATATTAAACAAGATCCTGAAAGATTTAATAAATTAAAATCATTTGTTGATACTAAAGTAAAAGGAACTACTGAACCTATAAAATATTGTATAGGTTCTGCTTGTTATAGTTTAACTGAAGCTGAAGAAATATTATCTTATACATCTGGAACTAAATTACAAGATGATATCACAAGTGGTAAATTAAAAAGTTATGGTTATGATTATAATTTAGATAATGTAGAAAAAGGAGATATACTTCAATTAAATAGAACAACTAAAACAGGAAAAAGAGGTGCTCCTTATCATAATATGTTAATAGAAAATGTTATTAAAGATAGTTCTGGAAAAGTTAAAGGTTTAACTTATTTTGGATCACAAGGATCTGCTGAAAGTTTTAATTCTCATGATTTAGATAGTAATTGGGTAAATAGTACAAGAGATAATAAAAATTATCAAATAATAAAAAAACAATTTGTTCCTAATTCTTTATTAAAAGAAAGAAATAAATTAAAACCACCAGATTCAAAAATAATTAGAAAAGATATAGATTATGTTCCAAATGAACAAATAAGATATCTTGGTAATACTGTTGAATCTGATTATACAAAGAATTTAAATAGAAAAAATTATATTAATGCAATGATGTCTAAAAAACAAGAATTAATGAAAGCTTATAATGTATCTAATAATGAATTTAATAATTTAGTAGGACTTTCAGCTAGTATATTAGATCAAGAATCTGAATTTGGAACATCAACAAGATATGCAATAAAACAAATTCCAGGAGCACAATTTACAGGTAAAATTTTAACAGGTCATTTTAGTGAAGCTTTTGATTCTGGACAATATTCAGAAGGAGCTGGACAAATAAAAGAAGATTATTTTCCTAAAAAAGCAGGAGCAAAATTTGGAATAACTCCTGAAAGTAAAGAAGCTACTTTATTAACAGTTTTAGATAGATATACTACACAAGTTCCTTCTAATTTAAGAGAAACACCTGCAGGATATTTAAAAACAGTTAATACATATAAAGGAATGAAAAATGATAATAACGAATATGCTAAAAGTGTTTTAGATAAATCTTCTGGTTATGGTTTACCTAATTATTCTAGAGCTAAAGAAGATAATGAAAATTATAAACAACAAAAATTACAAAAACAAAAAGAAAAAAATATAAATTATGAACCAATAGTTTTATTAAAAAATAAAAATAATAAAAATAATCTTCCTCCTTATATTATTAAAAAATCCAACGGTGGTTGGTTAGATAAGATATAAATATATAAATATATATTATAATGACAAAGAAACAAATCTTAGAATTAACTGGTTTAAGTGAATCAGAATTTTATAAAAAATATCCCACTAAAGAATCTTTTGAAAAAGATGCTGAGAATTATAAAAAAGGTGGTATATATATTAAACCAGAAAACAGAGGTAAATTTAATGCTACTAAAAAAGCTACTGGTAAATCAACTGAAGAACTTACACATAGTAAAAATCCATTAACTAGAAAGAGAGCTATATTTGCTCAAAATGCTAAGAAATGGAAACATGCTGAAGGTGGTGAAGTTAAACCAGATAATCCTGGATTTAATGCTTTGCCTAAAAGTGTGCAAGATAAAATTATAGCAAATATGGCACATGGTGGTAAAATTGAAAAATATTTTAACGGAGGTGTTACAATAGCAAATAATTTAACTTATGGTACATCTGGACCAACAAAAGAACAACAATTAGAACAAGAAGCTAGACAACAAGCACAGCAACAAACAAATCAAAGAAATCAAGCTATTGCTGGATCTTTGTCTCAACTTGGTAATATGAAAATGGGACAATCTCAAGCAGGTCAACCACCACAACAAGGAAATGTTGGTAAAACTATTGGTAGTGTTGTAGGTGGTATTGCTGGTTCACTTATTCCTATTCCTGGTGTAGGTACTGCATTAGGATCTACTGTTGGTGGAATGATTGGTGGAGCTATTGATAAAAAATCATATCAAAATAATTTAGAAGATTATAATGTTGTAAATGCTCCTTCTAAAAATTCAATGCCTAATGGATTTAAAAAAGGTGGAGAATTAATTAAACGTGCTGATGGTTCATATTCTCGTAGAGGATTATGGGATAATATAAGAGCTAATAAAGGTAGTGGTAAAAAACCTACTTCTGAAATGTTAAAACAAGAAGCTAAAATTAAAACTAACATGGCTAAAGGTGGTAAGTTAGAACATTTAGGAGATAACTTATATAAAGTTAAATCTTATATTAAAGGTACAGATAAAGTAGAAGTTAGACCTAATGTATTTTTTGATGATAAAGAAGTAGTTCGTAAGAATCCTGATGGATCTATGCAAATATTAAGTGATGATTTAGGATATGCTAAACCTGTTGAAAAAGTAGCTAAAGCTATGGGTGGTAAAGCAGCTCAATCTTTATTTAATTCAATGTATAATAAACAAGAAATGTCTAAGGTTAAAAGACCTGTTGATAAATTTTCTGATAATATGATGAATAGAAAAAGTTATGCTGAAGGTGGTATAGATGAAACTATTAAAAAATATAATGAACTTGTAGCTGCTAATAAACTTCAAGATGCAACAAATTTGCGTAGAAACTCTAGTACTATTCCAGGACTTGAAAATTGGTCAAAAATGACAGCAACAGATGCTAAAAATTTTGCTAAAAATTATACACCTATTGTAAAAAAACAATCACCTGAACTTGTAAAACCTTTAGGTCTTTTTGGTACTAACGCTCCTACTAATGATGGTACTTTTATTAATAATCCTGATTATTCAACTATAAAAAAATATAATACTACACCTGAAAATACATTTGAAAATAATAAATTATATCAAATGAATCAAATATCTCCTTGGTGGTTAGCTGCATCTGAAGCAGGTAATATTGCTAATATGTTAATGAGTAGACCAGATGATGTTAATTTAGATAGATATAAACCAACATTAGTTGATCCTTACAGAGCAAATAAATTATTAGCAAGTGAATTAAGAAAACAAGCTAATGCTGCTTCTTCTGCTATTAGAGGTACAGCTAATACACAAGGTACTTATTTAGCTAGTGAGATTGCTAATAGATCTAGATTAAATGAAGCAATAGGATCTCAATTAGCTCAATCTAATTTACAATCTTTATTAAGTAATACTGATCTTATTAATAAAGCTAAATTAGCTAATGTTGATATTTCTACTATGGAAAAAGATTTAAGACAAAGAGAAAAAGATGCATCTAGAAGTATTAGATCACAAGCATTAAGTCAAATGGGTTCTAATATAATGCAATACGGTAGAGATAGAAAACAAGTAGATCAAACTAATGCAATGTTACCATATATTGCTGGTGAAAATTATTACTTTAAAGATGAAAATGGTAATCCAGTAATTATGAGAAAATATAATCCTTTTGAAGAAGGTAGTAAATTTAATCCTTATTTTACTCAAGAAAAAGCTGGAGAGAAAAAAAGATTTGGAGGAAAAATAAAGAAAAAATAAAAAATTAATTTAACTAATTAACTATGGCTAGATATTTTAATCCAACACCATCTCAATACGTATCACAATTTGTTCCACCAAATCTTGATCTAATGTATAAAGTAGCTCAAGAAAAAGCAGCTAATGATGCAGTATTATCAGATTCTTTAGATAAAGCTGAACAAGATTGGAAAGTAAAAGGTGGTTTATTTACTAATAAACAGGATGCTGAATTATTTAATCAAGAAGTAGAATCTAATTTAAGTAAAATCAGAGATAATTTTTATTCTGGTAATATGGATTCTTTTCAAGCTTCAAGAGCTTTAAATAGATTACAAAATGTTGTTAAGAATAATAATAAATATAGATTATATAAATTAGATGAACAATATACAAAAGCTTTACAACCTAAATTAGTTTCTGGTGAATTAAATGAAGCATTAGGTGTTCCTGTAGGTGGTGGTCGTAATAGTATAGATTTAAGAGGTGGTCAATTAATAGTTAATGCAGAAATAGATCCTAATGCAACAAGTGAAGAACAATTAGGTACTTGGTATAATGCTCAAATACCTGGTGATTTTGCTAAAGAACATCCAGATTTTATGCATCAAGCTAGTATTCCAAAAATAGTAGAAAAATTAACTAAAGCTAATTCTAATTATAGACTTGAAACTAAAACAGGACCTAATGGTGAAATAATACCAATTATGGTTAATAGATCTAATAATAAAGAAGTAAAAGGAATAATTGAAGAAGAAGTATTAAAATATGCTAATAAATATGCTTTAGAAAATTATAATAGTACTTCAAGACAATCTGTTGATTATATGAGAAGAGCTGGTGAAACAGTTAATGATTATGCAAAAAGATTAGCTTCTTTAATTATGCCTGGTATTACTGATGTACAACAATCTAGTAGTACTAGTGCAAATATATGGGAGTCTGGTTTTAATTTATATAATAAACCTGAGCAAACTTCTACTACTCCACAAACATATAGTTCTCCAGGAATAACAACATCTACTAAATCATTATATGGATTTTTTGATCCTTTTGGTATTGATAAATTAACTAAAGAATTTAATTTACCAAAAGATTTTAATTTTGGTAATATTTTAACAAAAGGAACTAAAGAAAATGAATGGTATAATTATCAAAAAAGATATAAATCAATGCAAGCAAATCCTAATACTGCTACTGGTAATGTATTTACAAATATAATACAAAGTTTTGCAAATGCATATGAAATTCTTAGAGATCCTGAAGATTTAGATAAAGATAATAGAAAATTACTTAATAATTTTTTAAATTTAAATAAACAATATAAACAATATGTTGGAAAAGATAAATTACCTTTAGATGTTAAAGAACAAGTATATACTTCTTTATTTAATATTGCTCAAAATTTAAATTTAACAGGACAAACTATAAATGAAACTACATATGATATTGCTCCAATAGTAACAGATATGAATGGTAAACAAAAAATTAATTCAGAATTTCAAAGTATTACTGGATCAGTAAAAGGTAAACTTCCAACAGTAGGTGAATTAACTAATACTACATTACAACATAATTTTAAAATATTTAATTTAACTGATAATGAATTTGTTGAAAGTCAAGAAGAGTTAAAAGATTTATCAAAAACTAAAGAAAAATCAAATATAACTAAATTTGTAGGTGCTAATTCATTACCTTTAAAAACTGGAGATCCTAATTTTAAAGCTGGTGTGCAAATATCTGCTAATGGTAAACAATATATTTATCAAATACAACCAACAACAGAAGAAGCTTTTTTAAGTGATCTTTATATTAATGGAATTAATAATGATGAACTTCCTACAAAAGCAAGATGGATTGATAATAGTGGAATGATTTATTATAGACTTTATCCTTCTCGAAATGGAGAAGTATCTATTCAAACAAATCAAGTTGATTTAAATGGAAATCCATTACATAAAACTTTTTCTAGTGTTGCTAAAATGGCTGAAGCTGTTGAAGATAATAAATCATTATATTTTATAAACGAATAATATGCCAGATAATATTTTTTCTAAACAAGCTAGATTAGAACCAAGATCTTATTCAGTATCTTCAGATGAATCTCGCTATGATGAAGGATTTATAGTACCTCAATTTGGAGATAGACAAGCTGCTTTATATGAATATAGAGCACAACAACAACCTTGGTATGATAAATTAACTAATAGTGTTGTTAAAGGTGTTGGTTTAGCTGGTACTACATTTGCTGATACTTTTGCTGGTAGTGCTGCAGGTTTAATTAATATGGCTAGTACTGGTGCAGAAATATTAGCTAGTGATCAAGATTATGATAATTATGATGCTACTAAACAAATATTTAATGCATTTGTAAATAATCCTGTATCAGTTGCATTAAATAATTTTAACGAAATGTTAGCTAGTGATGTATTAGTTAATTATCGTACTAAAAAAGAAATGGATAATTCTTGGTATGAAAATGCTATTGGCATGGGAGGTTTATCAGGAATAACTAATTTTTGGGGAGAAGATGTATTAAAAAATGCTGGCTTTATGGCTGGTGCAATGTATGGAGGTAAAGGTCTTGCGTCATTAGGTTCTAAATTACTTAAATTAGAAGAAGGTAGAAAAGAATTTAAAAATCTTAAACAAGCAGCAGAAAAAATAATGAGTGGTGTTGATTTACCAGATAATAAAACTACTACATTAATTAATGCTTTTAAAAATAATCCAGAATTATATAAATTAGAAGCTGCTAAAATAATGGATGATTTTGCCAAAGCTGCAGCAAGTACTAGAAAAAAAGAATTTGCTATACAAGCAGCTGCATCTACTTTAGGTTCATTTGGTGAAGCTAGAATAGAAGCAATAGGTAATGGCAATGCATATAGACAAGAAAGAGAAAGAGAATTAAACAATGCTTTTAAAGCAGGTGAATTAACTGAACAAGAATATCAACAAGCTTTAGGTAGAATTGATAAAGAAGTAATAGCATATCAAAATAGTTCATTTTTAGCTAACTCTTTACTTTTATCTGGAAGTAATTATATGGGTTTAAGAAATGCTTATTTAAGACCTTATGATTATGCAATTAAAAATAGAGTTGGTGAAGCAGTTAGAATTACTGAAGGAGCAGAAAAAGGTTTATATAAATATATTTCTCCTACTAAAACACAAGCACTTGGTAAATCTGCTCTTAATGTTTTAAGAGAATCACAAGAAGAACAATTACAATTTGCTATTGATAAAACAGTAGGTCAATGGGTAAGAACAAATAAAAATGGTGATAATGTAAAAAGTTTATTTGAATCAATTAGTGATGGATTATCTGATGCATATGGTACAGAAGAAGGTTTAGAAAATGCTTTTATAGGTGGTTTATTTGGTGCAATTGGATTTGGTGGAGGAGGTGCAATATCTGAGTATAAAGATATTATGCAAAGATCTAAACAAGAAGAAGAAATTGTAACTAATTTAAATAAATTAATTAAAGAAAATAAATTAGAAGATAAATCTCTTCCTTTATTAAAAGCAGTAGTTAAAGATTTAAATTTACAAGCTAAACAAAATAAAGCTATTGATAATTCAGATCAATATACATATGAAGAAACTAAAGATGAAAAGTTTTTCAATATAGCCAATGCATTTATAGATGCTGGTAAAATGGAAGACTTAATTGATTTGTATAAAGAAGAAAATGAATTAACTGCAGATCAATTAAAATTAAAATATAGTTATTTAAAAGATCCAAATGATCCAAACTCTAGAGTATCTTATTTTGAAAATAGAACAGATGAAGAAATAAAAGAATATTTTAGAGAAAAAACAGCTAATGCAATTGGTGAAGTTAAAAAACTAAGAGATTTAAAAGATAACTTAAGTACTTTATATAGAAATGAACTTATAAAAGTTAAAAACAAAGAAGGTGAAGATATGGAAGTTAAGGTTAAAGATTTTTTAACCGAACAATTCTATATGGGTGAAGCTAGAGATAAAAGATTACTTAAGTTAAAAAATGAAATATTAAAATACGCTAATAATGAAAAAGTAAATATTGAATTATTTGAAGGTAATTTTGATATTAATGAAGCATTAAGATTAATTGATGAACAATTAAAAAATAAATTTACACAACCATTTAAAACAAAAGAAGAACAAGAAAAAGATATTAAAGAAGGTAAAGAAGTATCAAAAGAATTAAAAGAAAGTTTAGAAAAAGAAGATAAAAAATTTAATGAGTTAATTGATATATTAAACAAGTTTGATAAAGCAACATTTAAAGCAGAATTAACTGAAGAAGGTAAAATAGTAAGAAGTAAAGACAGTGAACAAATAGGTAGTTTACTTTCAGATTATGCTAAATTACTTAGCGAAAGAACATTATCTAATTTTTATTTAGCTCAACTTAGTAATAATAATTTTTCTAAATTAGTACAAGAACTTAAAAAAGCTGAGAATGAAGTTGCTAAAGAACAAGAAGAAAATGAAGCATACAACTTAAGCAATGATGATAAATATAATAGATTGATGCAACAATTTAGAGATGCTGGATATAACAGTAACTCTGATAAAATTTATTTTAAATTAAAAAATAAATTAAATGTATCAATAACAGGACCAGATGATAATAAAACAGTTAAAGATGTATTTACAGATGAACCATTAACTGTAGATAACTTTAATGATAAAGGAGAATTTGTAAATTCTATTACTCCAAATATACTTGATAAAAATTTCTTAGTTGAAAATTTTAATAATATTGAATTTGTAAGTGTAGAAGATGCAGAAAATGAAATAAAGAAACAACAATTATCTGATAATATACAAGCATTAACTGAAGCAACTAATGAACAAGTTAAGATTATAAAAGAAAAAATTGATGAAACAAATCAACAAATAGAAGAATGGAAACAACAAAAACAAGATTTAATTACTGAATCTAATATTTTATTAGAAGATATTAAAAATACCGCTTATAATAGAAATTATACAGAAAAAAGAAAACAATGGAAAAAACAATTAAAAAATTTACAAAATAAAGTAAAAGAAATAGATGATAAAATAAATAAATTAAATGAATTTAAATCTGAACTTCAATCTCAAATTGATGGGTTAGTTTCTTTAAAAGATAATATAGAAAAATTAAAAACTATTTCTGATTTTACTGAAATATCAAATATATTATCTGATGCAATATTAGAAAAAGAAATCGATGCTGAATTAATTGGTAAAGGTTTAGATACAATTGAAATATTAGATGATATTATACTTCAATTAGAAGATGAAAAAAGATATATACAAAAAGTAGTAAATCAATTAGAAGAAATATTAGCAGCATCTGATACAACAATTAAATCTTATTTTGTTGTAATGGATGATACATTTAAAAATAAATGGGTTAATGAAGTTGGATTAACTTATTTATTAAATAATAATGGTAAACCTACAAGAGAAGATTTTATAAAAAATTTTCCAACAATTAAAAGAAAACTTAGACAATATTCTGAAAGAGTTGGTATTACTTTAAAAGAAGCTTTTGATGAATTTGATATTGCTTTAAATGAATTAGAAAAAATACAAAAAAGATATGAAGATCAATATCAACTTGAAAATTTATTAATAACTAATAAACAAGATCTTGAAGAAGTATCTAAATCTTTAGAAGATTTATATAAAAGATATGATAAAGCAATTGAAAATGATGTGTTATATAAAAAATATAATGCTTTAAGCAAAAACTTAGAAAGCTTAAATAAATTATATGTAAATATTTTAGCTAAAGTATATAAATCTAAAAAAGTAGATGATACTCAATTAACTAGTATTCCTGAAACAGAAGATGGATTAATTGATATAGATTTAAATATATTATCATCTGAATTATTTTATACTACAAATAGAGATGCTGATAAAATTAAAGAAGATGGTGTATATGAAGATGTAAGAAATAGTGATGGATTACCTAAATTAAATTCTAATCCTGCTGCTCTTGCATTTATGAAATTCATTAATACATATTTTAATGATTTTAATAACAGCAATATTAATGATAATTATACTTTACAAGTATTTAAATATAATCCAGAAACTGCACCTAAAGCTGTTAAAGATCAAATAGGTGATAAAACTACAGATGCGGATTATTATGTAATGTTAGTTAATAAAAAAACAAATGATTTTGTTTATATAAATTCTGAAGGTAAATTATATGGAGGTACAGAAACTGAAGGTAAGTTTCCAGTATTTAGATTTATACCTAAAACTAACAATTTATTAAGTATAAAAAATAAAAGTAAAGTTAATAAAAAAGGATTATATAGTTTTATAAATAAAAAGAATTATACTATTGAATCAATTGAAAATGAAAATGATAAAACAACATATGTATTAAAAAATAATACTACTAATGAAGAAAAATCTTTTAATACAGAAAGTGATCTTATTGATGAAGTAATTACTATAGCATCAAAATATCATAGTGAATTTATTAAAAAACTTGATGATCAATTAGTAGCTGGTAATAAAGTATATTTAAATATTAGTGGTGTTAATAATGGTATTGCAATAGATAAAATAAAAGATGGTGAATTACAATATAGTGATTTATATCAAATATTATCATCTGGTAGAAATGTAACTATTGATAATACTGGTAAATTAAATGGTGCTAGAATAATAGTATTTTCTAGTAATACTGTTACATTACCAAATGGTAAAGTAGTATCTGGAAGACCAGGACAATTTTTAATATATGTTGATAGTACTGGAGAAGTAATACCATCATTTACTAATTATTTATCTGAGGATGATATATTTACAGTTTTAAATTTAATTAATAGTGTTAAAAACTTTAAAAATCTATCTGATGTACAATATGAATTACCTAAAGGTGAAACTGTTGTTAAAGGAGATAGAGAATCATCCCAATTAAATTTGTTTGGTGTAGGTGCTGAATATTCTATTATGAATGCTATTACTTATTGGGGTAAATCTAAAAGAGGATCTGTTAAAGATATATTTATAGATAAAGGTAAAATTTATTTTGGTAATGAAAATTTAGATCTTAAAGATGTATTAGATTTTACTAAAAATAAAGGTTTAGTTGATTTTTTAAGAACTAAAAAATATAATATAAGTCAAACACATTTAGTAAATCGAGGACCATATTATCATCCTAAATTTGAAGATGGTAAATTAAAATTTGATAAGTATGCTTCATATACTGATTATTTAATGACTAATGGAATATTAAGCACACCTATAGCTAATTCTAACCAAAATAATTATAGTGAAAATTTGCTTTTCTTTAGTAGAAACTTTATATTTGAAACTAATGCAAATGGAGATCCTATTATATCAATAAATAAAGATTTTGCAGAAAAACCTCCTGTAAATAAAAATCCTATGGCTGGTGGACCAAGAATAGATATTAATGGTAAAACATATGTAATATTAGATCAATTTAGTCCAACTAATACTGAATCTTTTGAGTATGAGCAAATAAAAGATAAATATGTTGGTATTATTGTTCAAAATGATTTTCATGTTTTTAAAATAACTGAAGAAGGTTTATTAGAACCAATACAATCTAAAAATAATTTTGAAAATAATAAAGCATTTACTAAAATATTTAATGAACAATTAAGTACATTAGAAAGTCCAAATGATAGAATTTCATCTTTAATAAATCTTTTATTTGTTAATAATACTACTTATCTTGTTGAACCTATAGATATTGATATAAATGATCAGGAAGAAGTAGAAGAAAAACAAAAAGAATGTGAAGTTGGAGGTAAAAGTTCATCTGAAAAATCAACTGAAAAATCAACTGAAAAAGATGAATCAAATATTGAAAATGATATATTTGGTGAGTCTAATACTGGTAATAAAACTGATAATACTAATAATAATTCTGAAAATCCTTTTGGGGATTGGTAATTTTATATTAACTTGAAATGAGTAAATGTCCTAATAAAACCTTAAAAGAATGGGGAGAATTATCAAATAGATTTGGTAATGACTTAGCTTATAAACTATATTGGATGAATAATGATAATATTCCAACAATAGATAGAGCTAAAGAACTTTTAAACCAAGTACCTGAAATACAAGATTCTTTTTATTTAGGTGGTGTTAAATTAACACCTAGTATTAAGAAACAATTATTAGATGGATTAGAATTATATTTTTTAAATACTTATTTTGATGAAACATCTGGTGATTTTGATTCTTTATTTAATACTTATATAAGCAATGCTGATTCTGTATTAGATTCTATATTTCCAAAAGTAATAGATATATTAAAAAAGAATACTAAAAATGATTTATTACCAAATCTTGTAGATGAAAATAAAGAATATTTAAAGGAATTACTATTTTCTAAATTAAATAAATACGGATTAACTGTTAAAGAAGTAAGAAAGAAAAAAGAAAAAAATACAAATGATGAAGGAGAAGATGATCCTAGTTATAATGATTTAGAAGAAGGAAAAGAACAAAAAGGAAATAATAGAGATAGTTTATCTGTAGATCATGCAATATATTATAATAGTAAAACTGGATTTCCTAAAGCAGTTAAATTACTTATTGCTAGCTCAATAGCTAGAAATTCTGAAGGTAAACCTATATTATCTAGATCTGGATTACCAACTAAAGATTTGCGTTTAGAATCTTTATTACTTAATACTTTAGCTGATGTACCTTGGAATATAGACGATCAAATTGCTAAACTAGAAAGTATTCAAGATATATATCCTAGTGTTAGAAATTTAATTAAAAAATTAGGAGGTAAAGATATAAATATAGATAAGGATATATTAACTGTTCCTGATTCCATATTAAATCTTAGAAGAAAATTTTCTGAATCTTTTGGTAAACATAAATATGAATTTTTAGTAGGTTTACTTAAAAGTAAAGATATTGTTATTACTAATGCAAACCAAGAATCTTTAGAAAAA
>Ga0129336_10001692_pt1 | contig 13455 bp, 19 predicted proteins | sample CPB6_02_DNA_FD_96878 | JGI IMG/M metagenome (GOLD analysis project Ga0129336, IMG submission 96878) | Freshwater to marine salinity gradient microbial communities from Chesapeake Bay, USA - CPBay_Sum_0.6_0.2_DNA | ecosystem: Environmental > Aquatic > Marine > Coastal | place: USA: Chesapeake...
AGGCACTGGGCGTCGCCCGTCAGGGTTCCATGGTCCAGCACGCGCCTACACAGGCTGCGCGCTTGCATCTCAAATCTCGACTTGTTGTCTTGCATTGTTACGCTCACGGTAACAATGTCGGCAAGATCGTCAAGGCGCTTGAGCCGATTTCTTGCACTTTCCACAATTCTGTGAGATATTCAGCGGAACGGCTTTGTTCAGTGCCGCTTGCCGAGCTGAGCACGGTCCACAGCCCTTTCGCCGCTTGCCCCACGGTGTTAGCCCGATCAGCCAGGCGACGGCATCGCCAAGCCCGCGCCACGGACCCTTGTAGAACGGGCAGCGGCGACAGGCGCTTGCGGTCGGCCAGACCCCATAGCGCGGCACCGCGCGCAGATCCATGCACTTGCCACGTACCAAGCTGCTGCACTGCCTCATGGCACGGTCACCAACAACTGGGTGCGGAGCGTGAAGACGGTGCGTTGGGGTAGATAAACGTTTCCGCTGCCAATGCCGTTGTTTGTTTGACACGTGTTGCAGATCGGACTGCCACAACAGAAGGTTTCGACCTGAGGCTGTCCAGTGTTTTGGAAGTCCAGGCACGCATGTCCGCCGCAGCATTGGTTGTACGCGCACGATTCAACGGTATAGGTGGCGCTGCTGATTTGCTCAACCGGGTTCATCGTGCCCCCACCGCAGTTGTAGCATTGCGGAAGATTCAGCGGATTCGTGCAGAACTGCGTTCCAAAGATCGGCGGCGAAGCGCTGGGTTGGATCAACCTTCCATACGAATTGCACGCATTGAAACGCGTGAAACTCGCGTTGCTAAAGCAGCCGCGCCTACCAAATATCGAGCCGCTGAGGCCGGCGTAGTACGGTCCAAGTGTTAGGTCGAAGAAAGAGCTGCATGGACCATGTTGAAACTCGGGTGCTGCTGTCGGGAACTTGCAAGCGAGATACGCATCGACATCGGGAAAACCGTTTGAACCGATATCCGAAGTGGTGAAGACCTCGCCGTCAACAAACCAATCAAGCCGTGTAAACGCGTCGGTAACCGAGAACGGCGCTGGCTCTTGGCACGGATTGTCGCAGTGAATCGAAATGCCTGGATTCGGTCCGCTTGCCGTCGTGGTGTACGTCCTGCACAGCTCACGGTAATCACATTGCTGGATGCAATTGATTCCCGGACAGTCGATCAAGTTCGCGTATCCGTTCGGAGGTGAAGCATATTCCTTCTGCACGTCGCTGTAGCTGAATGCTCCAGAATCGGCATCCGAGATCATGTAGCACAAGCCAGTGTTCACCAACTTGACGTTCGTGATGTTCAGTGCGATTTTGCGATCAAACGCAACCGCGTTTCCGCAATACGTCTTCTCCTCAATGTCGATTCTCAAGCCGTGCACCGTCGCCTTCAGCGGCAGGCAGTCGCACCATTCGGCGCACGTGATCTGCGCAGCCGATCCGCAGCAGCAGTTCTTGCTCACTTTGCCTCCACGAACGATGGCGGCACGCAGTACCAGCCTTCGGGAATCTCGACGCAGTTGGCGCCCAGCTCCCACTCGCCGTCAGTCATCGCATAGATCCGCGCTCGCGTCGCGGGTCCGATCCTGATCGGGCTTGACTCGGGAACGAGCACGGTTCGCGTGCAGCCACTCGCGGACGGAAGCACCGCCACGCTTGAGCAAAGCGCTATCGGGATCAGCGTCGCGCGCAGTGCGGCGCGACAGGTGATCGATGATCCCGAGCGCAAGCGCGGCGAGGAAACGCTCAAGCATCGCGCCCTTTGGCGTCCTTGGCGAAGATCAGTCCGATGCCCGCGAGGATCGCGGCGATGGCCGTGGTCCAGTCGGGCGTCGGCCAGGTCGAGACGATGCCGCCGACCGCGGTGAGGATTGCGCCGATGCCAGCGAGGGTGGTCTTGCCGTTAGTCAAGGTTAAGCTTCCTTTCGATGCGGGAGATGCGGTCACCGTGCGCGGAGAACTCGCGGCGCAGCTCGAACAGCTCGCGGTCCATCTGGTTCAACTTGTGCATCACGCGAACTGTCGAGCCGACGATGGTCGCGATGATGGTGAGGGCGGCGGCGATGTCTGCGAAGGGCATGGATCACCAATCAAAATAACACGTGATGCTGGTTGCGCTCGCAGTCCCCGACCGAATCCACGTGGTCGCGGGATTCAGTTCCACCTTGTGGGCAAAGTAGACTCCACCAGCGCCGATCTTGAGGATACGCCCTGCAGTCTTTTCCGCGGCTGCCGCCGTGGCGTCTGCGGCATTGAATACCAGCTCAGTGGCTTGCGATTCGTTGTAGAAGATCGCCGTAGCTCGACCGTTCACCGATGAATCCAAGGGCAACCATGCCCCAGTATTTGCGTTTCCCGATGCAAGCGTGATCTTGTGTGGCATTACTTTGTCGCCTCCGGCGTGACGTAGTAGGAACCCTCAAAAGCGCGCGTCACAGCGCCGTTCGAGGTCTGCGTGTACTCGATGTCGTAGACGCCCTGCGAGGGCGCGGTGAGTCCCGCCGTGGTCGCGGACGCGACGTTGCAGCTCAGGTTCGTGTGCTGCCCATTGTGCACGGCGGTGAACGTGTTGATGGTCAGCACCGTTGTGGTGCTCGCGTGCTGGGGACGGAACTTCGCGAGGAACGTGTAGCCCGTAGCCAGCTGCTTGTTGTCGATTTTCCACGTCTGCACGAAGTTCGCGCCCTGGTCGATGACTACGTCTAGTTGCTGTGCCATGGTTTATCCGAAGCAGAGCGTGCGCACCCGCACGAAGCCAGCGCCGCCAGCGCCACCCGCGCCGCCGGCAGTCGTACCCTTTCCACCGCCACCGCCACCGCCACCGCGGACGGCTGCGCCACCGGCACCGCCAGCGCCTGCCGTGCCCTCACCGCCGCCGCCGCCGCCGTTGCCGAAGCCCGTGATCGTGTCGTAGCCGCCTGCGGTTCCAGCGACACCCGTGGTGCCGCTCGCGCCTCCCGCGCCGCCGCCGCCTTGCGCAGCTTTGAATCCGTTGGTTTCGCCAGATGCAGCCTTGCCGCCGGCATGGCCCGCGGCTTGAATCCACCCGTCGAAACCGCCGGAACCGCCTCCACCAGGGCCAAACGGAGCGCCGACGTTTCCATCGCCGCTAAGGTTGACCTCTTCTCCGCCTCCCATTCCGTACTGTCGGTAATTGGCTTCAATGAACAGCAAAGAACTGCCGCCAGTTCCTCCGCTCGTAGCGTCGGTTGCGTCCGATCCGGCACCCATCGCATACAGATAGGTTCCAAACGCGGACGAGTTGGCAGAGGTATTGGCCGCCGCCGAGGCAAGCGCCGCGCCACACGTCACGCTTACGGTGGATGGCAGCGCGCTCGCAAGGAAGGTCTTCTGCGCGGTGCGTCCCGCGCCGCCACCATAACCGCAGAACGCGGTGGTTCCTGCGCTTCCCGCTGCACCACCACCGCACATCGTGACCTCCACCCAAACCGCATTCGCGGGCTTCGTCCACGTTCCTGACGCGGTGAAGTCCTGCGTATCGACGGTCAGCGCGCCGCCGATCACGACTCCGCCGGCGGTCGTTCCGTCGCCGACATAGAGCTTCTTGGTGTCGGTCGTGTAGATCGGTTCGCCCTGCACGGGCGTGATCGTGGTGCGGTCTGCGTTGGTGCCTCGGCGGATTCTCAGCGGCATGTCAGTAGGTTCCGTAGTCGGTGGTTGCCGTCACTGGGTTCGCGTAGGTCTGCTGGTCGTTCTGGTTGACGGGATCGTAGAACTGCCCGAAGTCGTCGAAGGTGATCCCGCCGTAATCATAATCTCCCTCGGGCGCGTCAAGCTCGCCGCCCTCGAAGATTAGGTCCGAAGGCATTAGGAACGCGCCGTAGTCATCGTCAGCCAAGAGCGGAGTGCCGCAGTCGCCGTCGATGGCCTGCGTGTTGACGATCATGTAGATGCACGTGCCGTTCGAGGCCCACCAGGGCAATGCCATGACGATGGTGTTGATCGGGATCGGCTTCGGCAGGAATCCTTGCGGGATGTTTGACTTGGCGACACCGTACGACACGTAATCGAACGTCGCCGAGTTGCTCATTTCCGATACCGACAGACCCGTATAGCTCGCCGCGTTGACGGAAAGGGCTGGGCTGTACGGCGACGTGCCACTCATCGTCGCCTCGCGCAGCGTGTACAGGTACCTGTAGTAGCTGCCGCCAATCAACGAGAAATCCGTGACCCGCATGAGCTTGTGCTGGACCGGATCAGGGGTGCGGAGATCGCGCCCAGACCTGTTTATATCCAGCACCGACGCGCGGAGTTGCCTGTCGGATGACCTCATCCCCACCATCCGTCGATTGTTCTGAGCCGCCAACTCGCGTCAAGCGTGCCACTGACATTGAAAATGTCGTTGAAGTTGATTGCCGTCCGCGCTGGGCGCACCCACTTCACCACTGACGGCGCGCCGCTTGCGTTGAGCTTTGGGTAGCCTTTCTCGTCTGATTCGCACACTTGCTCAAGATGGAAGAATGGATCAAACAGGAACTCAAAGATCGTCTCGTAGAACGGGTAGCCGTTGCTGCCCTTCTGTGCCGTCACGCCTTCGCAAATCAAGGTTCCGATCGGGCAACCGGCAAACGCATGGCTGTTGATCTTGTTGATGTACGTGCTGAATCCCGTGACGGCATACAGCATCGAGTCCACGCTTGCATCCAGCGTCAGGCGCACGCGCATGTGGACCTGATTCACCTGGATGGAGATCGGCTGCGTGCCGTTGCTTGCCGCGGTGCCGCCGATGTCGGCGCTGGCGTTGGTGTTGCTCGGCTGCACCGACCATCCGGTGCGGTAGATGTTGGTCGCGCGCGTGCGCGAGTTGTATTCGGTGGAGGACGGCAGCACGAAAGCCAGCGTATCGCTGGCTAGGTCATCCATCCAAAGCGTCGACCAAGTGACCGTAAAGATGATCGCCTTCGATCCTGCCGCCGTGCGATAGGTCACGCTTTGGCAACCAAGATGCCGTTCCCATGTCATTCCCGTGGGCACAGAATTTGGCGGAACGTATGGCGCGTTGATCGTCGGAATATGGCCCTCGGCCTGAATCGCGGCGATTTCCGTGTCGATGGTGATGAAACCGCCATCCAATCTACGGACGGTGATCGTCTGCGTGATCGTTCGGGGCTGTCCCAGTTCGCCGATGCGGACATCGACGCTGTTCATTGTCTTTGCGTAGGTAGGCATCAGATTGTGGCCATGTTGATCTTTTCGAGGATCACGCTGTTGCGGACCAGGAACTCTGCAATCCCACTGAGGGGAGCTTCGATGCCCGCCCACGGCTCTGCTTCCTCTATGCGCTGCTGTTCGCGGATCGCGCGGTTGATGTCTTTTGCGCGCGACTCGCCTGCGGTCGCCAATTCAGCCTCCATGCCGGCGATGGGAAGGCTCTTCCCTGCGAGCACCGCGCCTGTATATGCCGCGACTTGGCTGCTGAACTCGTCCAGGCTTCTGGCGATATAGCCGACGGTCGATTCGTCGGCGCCGGTCGCGAACCCTCCGGTGAACGCCTGCGCAAGGCTAGGTGTCTTCGCGCGCTGCGCTTGCTGTTCCATGTCTGCAAACCGCTTGAGAAGCTCGGCATTCGCGGCAAACGTCTGCGTGCCCGTAGCGTTGAACTGCTTCAGCGCGTCGCTTGCGCCCTTGGTTTCGTTCTCGAAAATCTTGACCATCCGTGACGCAGCCAGGAACGGCGCGAGGCCTAGTCCGATCCCGATTGCGCCGGCACCGAACCCGCCGCCTAGACCGCCAAGACCGCCAAGAACGCCTCCGACGGGACCAGCGCCCAGCGCGCCAAGCCCTGGCATCATCGCCGTCCTGATCTTTCCGATGCGCGCCGCGCTGTCGGCGACGGTCTTCTCGACCTTCTTCATCGCTGGCTCTACCTGAGCCGTGTTGACCACTACGGGTATGTTCAGCGTCGGTAGTGCGCTCATGCGGTGCCTCGCCTTGTCTCAATGATTGCGCGTCCTACGGCCTTGTTCATCAGCCCGCGGATGAGCTGCTTGCCGACCATGCCCGCCTTGAAGAGGTAGTGCCGAGCATACTGGCTTTGGAAGGTCCCCTTGTATCCGCGGACGCCTCGACGCCATCCGCGGCCACCGCCGCCAGTGGCGCTCGCCTTGCTTACCGTGCTGGCGCGTTCCTTGATGGTGCGGACGTGCGGCTTGCCGTTCCGGTAGACCGTGATCTGCTTCGTAAACGCCTCGCCGCGCTGGATGCGCAGCGCCTTCATGCCGACCTCGCGGCGCGCTTCATTGCCTTTCTTGCCGCGCGGGAAGGCGTGCCAGCCGACCTCCATGAAGTGCGATTTCCAGCCGACGTACGGGCTATACCTTCCGAGCCTTTGCTCTGGCTTCGTGTTCTTGACCTTCTCGGCGCGCACGCCGACCGCAGCCCAGACCGCCCGCTTGTAGGTCTTGACCTTGTAGAACAACTGCTTCTTGGTTCGCTCTGCGTTTTTCCACGCGAACCCGCGCGCAGCTTTTCGCACCGCCTGCGCCCACGGGCGAAGCGCATCTTTCGCGATGCCCTTGCGGAGGTTCTGCGGGAAGCGCTGCAGCACCGCCTCAAGCCTGCGGATGCTGTCCGTGTCTATGGACGCGGTCATGTATCCCGCCCCTCGGGCGGTGGTTCTTCCCGGCGAGCGCGTCAAGCTTGCCGCGGATGCCTGTCCAGTCGGGAATCTCAAGCGCGCCATTGATCAGTACCACGGACATGGAGTCGAGATCGGTGCTCATCCATTTCAAGGCGCAGTCCAGCACCGTGCGCTGCGCCTTCGTCAGTCCCGGCCTTCCTCGTAGAGGAGCTCGCATTGCTTTCCGATCAGCTGCACCATCCGCGCGTCGCACCCTGCGACCTCGTCTGCCGACGCGAACACAGGGCGACCGTCTTCGATCAGATGCCTCCACACCAGCCACAGGTACAGCCGCTCGGGCGCGCGCTTCGATTCCTCGAGCGCCTCGAGCAAGTCGAGCGCGCTGGGACGCTTGAGCGTGACGGCGTGGCCGTCGATCTGGACGGTCTTTGGCTTCAGGGTAAGTGCGTCGCGGATGCTCATGCAATTTGCACAGGCGTTGCAGTTGAAGATGCGTCCGTGGTGTACTGGAACTGCACGTTGGCGCGCACGACACTCTGAGCTTGTGCGGTGATCTCATACGACGTCACGAACGCATTTCCCGTCACGGTGGTGCCGGATTGAAGGGTAATCACAAGTGATCCCGCCGCCGTGGCCGTATTGATGTCCGTCAGCATCGTCCAGTGCGGCGCATCGCCTTCATCGAAGAACAGGTCAAGCGTGGCGGTCGCGCCTGAGACGCCTGCAATGTACTGCTGCGTCGGGGTTCCGATGGGGGTGATGTCGAGCGCAGCGCGCGAGATGCTGATCGATGCGGAACCGACCGCAGGCACCGCGGTGCCCTTCCAAGTTAGAGACGTCAGAGCTGCATTGATTGCCATGGGTTAGTCCCTGTAGTAGATGTCGATGGACGCCGTGACCTCGGCGGGTTCCTGTTCGTCGCCCTCGCCGACCACCGCAGCCGACGTGGTGTGCCCGTTCCAGATGACCGCCTCGAACTCGGCGAGGTTGTATTGCCCTGCGCCGCACGCGATCTTGAGCGCCGGCAGAACGTCGAGCGCAGCCTTAGTTGTGGCGGCGATGATCGTGATCTCGACCGAAGCAAGCCACAGCTTTGCGCCGCCTGAGATTGACTGCTGAACCACGTTGGTGAGCTCGTACGTGATCGCGGGCAGGATGCCGTCCTGCAGCCTGTAGCCGTGGGAGATGCGCGCCGCGGGGATCGCGTTCGTGATCCCTGCGTACGACGTAAGCATCGTCCGTACGTCCTGTTCGATGTTCACGCCAGGCACTAGTTCACCTCCGTGCACTGGATGACGGCGACGCGGTCGGCTTCATCGAGGTTCTGGATGGCGTTGATCTTGAGCGAGCGCCCGCGGACGGTCAGCCGGCAGACCTCGGACAGGTTGATATTCTCGACCGCCTGCCAGCGCGCGCGGATCTCGACGTTGCGGACCACGGCGACGCCGTCGGCGTAGCTTTGTTCCGCGGCGCTCTGTTCGCGCATGTCGCATCGGAACGTGCCGATATCGCTCCACGTGGTGGTGCGCATCCCGATGGCGTCGAGCGTGTTGCTCGGCTGCGATGCCGTCGCGGTCCATCGAAGAACGCCACCGGAGATCATCGGATTCGGCTCCCCGTGCCGATGGCCGAGATGATGTACTCGACGGACATCGGCACCACGCTAAGCCCGATGGGCTGGAATGCCTCGGGATTGTTGTACCAGGCGCCGACCAGCGCGATGATCGCGTGGACGATCTCATTGGGCACGTACTCGTATCCGGCGGTGTAGTTCACCGAGATGGCGGTGCCTTCGTACGTTACCGGTTCCTCAAGGAACCGGATGCGCACCATCGGGCCATCGGTGCGGTCGATCCAGTAATCGCCCGCCGGCATCGTGGTCAGGACGTTGGAGCCGTTGTAGTACGTCACGCTGGTCAGCCCGATGAACGGATGATCAGGCAGCAGGGTGTCGGTGAACTTCGCGAGGTACAGCGTCTTGTCCGTCGGCGCGAGCGTGACCTCGCACTTGCGCTCGATGAGCGAAGCCGCCGCCTCGCGGAGGCGGATCAGATCGACGTCATCGTCGTCGTAGTCGATCTTGAGCGCTGACTTGATTGTCGAGAGCGGAATGCTCATGGAAACCCACTGGCCGCGTTTCCGCGGCTAGTGGGCGAGGAGTGGAGATAATCAGCAAGTCAGGGTGCGGAAGGCCTCGGGCAGCATGATGTGGCTGTCCGTCCGCGTGTAGAAGATCAGGTTGGTCGAGTGCGTCGAGCTGTTCGAGTACGGGTCGACCATCGACGTGATGCCGGTGCGGTCGAAGATCTCGAAGTAGTTGAAGTCGCCAGCCATGAGGAACACGTCTCCGTTGGTGGTGCCGCTTCCGACCACGTACTGGCCGACCGAGTACGGGAACCCGAAGATCGTCGCGGGCAGGCCGCCGACGGCCTGGTTGACCGTGGACGTGCCCGGCGTCCAGATGTACTCAAGCTGGCCGCTGGTGCTGACGGTGTTCTTGAGCTTGCGGATGTGGCGCAGCATCGCATCCGAGATCAGGTAGCGGAAGCGCGGGCTGTTGCGGTACGCAGGCGCGACGCTGTACGCCACGTCGAGGATGTTGTCCGCGGTGGCGCTAGTCAACGCACTTCCGGCAAGGTCGACGGCTGCGGTAATTCCAGAGCCGTTGCGGGCGACGCCCTCGGGCTGCGAGCTACCAGTGCCGACCGTGAACGCCTCCTCGGTCTTGAGCGCGATGGAGAGAGCGCACTTGTCGGCGACGTAGTCGAGCGCCGAGCCGATCCCGTTGTTGCCGATGGCGTCCTCGATGAACTCCTGCGACATCGTGACGCGCGTGGCGTACTTGTAGGGAATGATGCTGATTGCGGTCGAGAAACTCGGATCGGAGGCCGTGACGGTGCCCGCTTCGCTGATGAGGTTGGTGGTCGGGAGCGCGTTCTCGACGGTGATCGTGCGCTTGGAATCGACGTTCGACACCACCGAGATCTGCCGCATGATGTTCGCCTCGCGGAGGCGGTTGATGATGCGGCGCTCCATGTCGGTCGGAATGCCAGCGTTTGAGCTGCCGAGCGAAAGGGCGCGGAGCTCGGCGTGATCGCCGTGGACCGACGCACGCAGCCAGCGGAACGCGTACGCCGCGCTGTCGGGATCGTTCGGGCTTCCGGCGACGGCGGGCTTGCTCGCGCGCGACTCGAGCGTCGGCTGCGCCTCGAGCTTTGCAAGGCGCGCCTGCGTCGCAGCGAGCTGCGCGCGCATCTCGACGGCGTCGAGGTCGGCGTCCATCTTGGCGAACTTCTCGCGCTCCTCGCCGCTGCCGCGGGTGTCGACGCTCTGCGGCGCGCGGCCGGTGCGCGCCTCGTACGCCGCAAGGCTCTTGCGGTACTCATGGGTGATCGACTGAAGCTCATTCAACTCGTCAGACATTTTCGGACATCCTTCTAAAGTGGAGTGCGAGCCGCAGATAGGCGGCTTCCGTGTATGCCGCGGAAACGCTCCGCAGGCTCGAACTGGTCTGGGGATAGGCGGCGTCCTGGACGATGGACACCTCGACAAGCTGCGCGCGCTTGACAAGCCGCTGGCTGCGGTCCTTGTTCCAGCTGTCATCGCTGACGTAGAAGCCAAATGACATCTCGCCGCTTAGGTCGCCGCGCTCAAGAAGCGCGCGGACATCGTTGCCAAGCGTGGTCTCGGGCAACGTCGCCTCGAAGGCAAGCCCGTTGCGGTCGCTGCGGAGCTTGAGGGTGCCAGAGCGCGTGCGCGCGAGCGGCATCGACGCGTCGTGGTTGTAGAACAGCTTGACGTCCGCGCCGCTCGACAGGGTCTCGTTGAACGCGCCCGGCGCGATCCGCTCGACAAACTTGCGCCCGTTCTCGACGATCTCGCGCGAGTCCTGCCCGTAAACGGCAGCGTATCCGGCAAGCTTGCGCCCGTCGATGGATTGCTCGGCTGCAGTGAAGTCGCGTCTAGAAATCATTGGGAGTACCCGCGCTTTCGCTTGTATCGTCGCCGATGTTGGTCGAGCCGCCGCCGGCGCCGACGTTGAGCGCGAGCGTGGGCGTGTCGAGTCCAGGAAGCGGCGGAAGGTCCAGCTCCTCGCGCGCTTCGTTGCGCGTCATCACGCCCGCCTCGACGGCGGTGCGGAGCGCGGCCATCGTCTCGGCCATGCCTGGGCGCACGAGGTCATCGGTATCGAATGCGACCGTTTCACCGGTGCCCGCGAGCTTGGTCAGGATCTCGGCGCGCCAGCACTGGAGCCACGGCATGAGGCACGAATCGACGTACATGCGCGACAGCCACTCAAGCGTGCCGTACGACGGGCCTGCCGTCTCCGAGAGGTACGATGACGGCACGCCGTAGATGCGCGACACGTCGCCGACGCTGTACTGCCGCGCTGCCTGCAGGCCGGCATCGTCAAGCGTCGAGCTGATCCGCTCAATGCGCATTCCCTCGGCGAGCACCAGCGGCTTGCCCGTGTTCGACGTGCCCGCGTGCTTCGCCTCGTAGTCCGCCATGATGCGCTGGCGCGCCTCAAGCGACAGCGGACCAGGATGCACCAGCGCGATCTTCGGGTTGCCGGCGTTGCTGAAAGCCTTGAGCGCCATGTCCTCTTGCGCGGCCATGAGCTGCAGCGACGTGCGGCAGAGGCTGACGGGCGATTCGCCCCAAAGACCGTTGACGTTCGGAGCCTTGAGGTGGAACACCTGGTCCAGCGTCAAGTCGCCGTAGAGCCTTGTCTTGTAGATCGGCTCTGTCTTGGTAAGGTCAAGCGACACGCTGTCAGGCTCAAGCAGGATCAGCTCAAGCAGCTCTCCGCCGCGCGTCTTGTTGATCGCTGCAAATGAATTGCCGTACAGCAGCACCTGCATCGTCATGGCGCGTCGGAACTCGAATGCCGACATGTACCGACTCGGCGACTTCAGCAGAGAGTCTGCGCCAGCCGCGGAGACTTCGCATTCGATGCGCGCGATGTCGCCGGCGATCAGGGTGACCGCGCGATACACGGGCGTGTAGCGCAGCGCGTTCGACGGGCCGACGAATGGGATCGCGCCCGACGATTCCTGCAGGATCGTGGCGCTGTACGGACCGACAAAGAGGCGGCGGAGGAAATCCCTTACCACGCCCGCATTGTTGCCGCTCCTAACACCTAACGCCCGTCCTAAACCTCGGATTCATAAACACTCGACCGCTTGCCGCCCCAGCAGTGCACCGCGATGATCCCAGCCACCAGCGGATCGATGATGCAGTTAGTACGGGATTTAACGGGTCGGATGTTCCCGTTCCGGTCCTGCTGCGCCGCCGCCTCGGCGCACGCGCGGCGCATGATCGGATCGTCTCCGATGACCAGTTTGCCGCCGGCCCAAAGGTTTTGCCACAGCTGGCAACCAGGTCCGAAGGTGGCGATGCCCATGCGGTAGGCGGTCATCGGGATGCCGTCGGCCTCGCACGCCTCGACCAGATACTTGCTTCCCCATGCGTCGTAGCCTACTGCCCGTAAGTCATACTCTTGCCTGAGCTGTTCGAGCGTAGCACGGACGCTTTCGTAGTCGATCTCGCGCCCTGGCGTCAGCGTGATCCTGCGCTCTGCCGCCCACGTGCGCACGGGCATTCGGTAGTCGAGTTCACGCTGGTTCACGTCGGCATTGGGCCACCAGTAGTGACCCTTCAAGGCGACGCGCCCATCGTCAAGCGGGATGGCAAGCACCAGCGCAGTCATGTCGAGCGACTTGGATAGGTCAAGGCCAACCCACGCCGGACGGCCTTTCAATGCCTCGAAGTCTGGCGTCTGGCTTCCCGGCCATAGCTGCATGTCAAGCCAGCCGCCCGTATTTTCGTCGGTACGCGCGCAGTGATACCGGATGAACTCGGAGCGCCCGATGGGGCTGCGCTTCATCGTGTTCCAGCTGCGGCGCAGCGAGACGCGGTCAGGCTGTCCATACTGCATCGCAGGATTGGCCTTCGGCCACGCCGCCTCATCGTCGGGAGTGTCGGCGGGGTCGATGCCGTACAGCGCGGCGAACACCGAGTCATCATCGACCTCGTTGCGCAGGATGCTCTCGGCGTTGGCGACCATCTCGCCGTAGATGTTCTCGGGGTTTGCGCCGGGCGTGGTAATGATGAGGCCAAGCGATTCCTTGCGCTTGCTGCCCGTGGTCAGCAGCTTGGTGAGGAACCGACCCTTGAACTCAGCCGCCTCGTCAGCGATCCAAAATGATGGGTTGAGTCCGTCAAGCGCGCGCTCTAGCGCGGGCAGTCCGGTCATCAAGCAGTCCCGCGTCTTGATTTCGATCCGGTCCCAAAGCACGTCGACCTCGTCTCGGTCCTGCCGGCGGATCATTGTCCGCGCCGTGTCGAGGCAGATGGCGGCTTGCTCTTCGTTGTTCGCGATCACATGGACGCGGCGACCATCTCCAAGCAGTAGGTCCCACAGCGCAAGCCCTGCCGCCAACGTGGTTTTGCCGTTGCCGCGTGCGACCTGGAGTATCGCCAGCTTGGTGCGCCGCCTTCCGTCGGCACGGTAGCGCCATCCCCACAGGTTGGCGATCACCCAGCTTTGCCACGGGTGAAGCTCAAAGGTCTTTCCGCTGTCATCGCCCACCAGCGTTAGCGTCGAGAAGTGATTTTCAATCCGCGCCACCGTCTCCCAGTCCATGTAGATATCGGCGCGCTGGATATCCGAGCGCCACCGACGCATCGCGGCGTATATCCAGCGGCCAGCGACAACGCGGCCCTCCTCAACGGAGTTGACGTATCCATCTACCTTCGCCGCGATGTTCTGAAGATCCACGCAGATAGCGTATCCATCGGCTTCGCAACCATCCAATTCGGCGCAGGATCGCCCGTGAATTTTTTGAGAC
>Ga0129336_10001693_pt1 | contig 13452 bp, 16 predicted proteins | sample CPB6_02_DNA_FD_96878 | JGI IMG/M metagenome (GOLD analysis project Ga0129336, IMG submission 96878) | Freshwater to marine salinity gradient microbial communities from Chesapeake Bay, USA - CPBay_Sum_0.6_0.2_DNA | ecosystem: Environmental > Aquatic > Marine > Coastal | place: USA: Chesapeake...
ACCACTGCCCCACCGAGCCTCTTCCCATGCAAATGGTAATGCTCATTATGGGTGGGGGTTTCGGGGTGTTTCGATAATGGAAATCGGCTTGTTTTGGGTACAAGTAAATGCTGGTTCGAGTCCAGTCACCCCGACTTTCGGTAAATAATATTTGTGCAACGGTGTGTTGCCGCCAAACAAATATTCGGAGTTTTGCAAATGGCTAATGTTGTTAATGTTTCAGGTGCTCGCAATGCTACTCGTTCGGTTGTTGTTCATAGCGACCAGACCATCAAGAAGTATGGTGAAGTGGTTCGCGTCGAACACGACAAGGTGTGGGGTCCCCAGTATCTGGTTGCAGTTCCCGACCGTGATATGGGCGAAGAACTTTTCTGGATGCGCCGCAACGAAATTTCTTTCAAGTAAGATATATAGAAATATGCAGGTGTAACTCAGCGGTAGAGTGATGGATTTCCAATCCATCTGTCGAGGGTTCAAACCCCTTCACCTGCTTTTCCTTATAAGGAGATTTTTATGCAAGACGAGTATTACGATGATGACGAGCACATTGAATACGATGACGAAGAATACGAAGAAACCGAAGGCGAAGAATATGAAGATGAAGAGTATGTTGATGACGAAGAAACCGAAGACTTTGAATACGAAGATGACACCGAATACTCGGAAGACGAAGAGTTCGATGACTCGGAATACTCAGAAGATGAAGAGTACGAAGAATCGGAATATCAAGACGAAGACGAATAAGTAATTTTCTAAAAAGCCGGGTAAACCGGCTTTTTTTATTTATAACCAATTTTTGCTGCATACAGTACATTATGATATCAAACATTCGATACGGATTGTGCTGTATGCATCTTGGTCTTGCCGACAAAGGCTACAAGTTTGAAACAATGACGCGCAAGCGTTATTTGGAACTTGGTGAATCGGCTCACTCGACCATTGTTGATCGCGCTCTCAACAACATCAATGTAACCGAAAAGATTGCATGCGAGTGTATGCAACGCGGCTGGGTGTATCGTGTGAGCAGCGGTTTGATTCCGCTTGTTACGCTACCAGAAGCCAAGTTCGATCTCGACACGATTATTGAAACTTCCAATCATCGTCCCATGTCGTTCGACAAAGCTTGCATGCGAGTTCAACAACTTGTCAAGTGTGGTTTGCGTATCAGCAATCACCCCGACCAATTCAATGTGTTGGCTAGCGAAAACGCTCAAGCTGTAGACAAAACGATTCGTGAACTCGATATGGAAGCCCGCGTGATGACTATGTTGGGTGCACACAACAGCTACGAGTCGCCCATGAACATTCACATCAACTGTAGCAAAGGCAATATTCAGGATATTGCCGATCGATTTGCTGCAAATCTTGAACGTTTGAGTCCCGCTGCGCGTAGTCGTCTTGTTGTCGAGAACGAAGACAAAGGAGTTTGGACAGTCGAGAACTTGTATAAATACATATATCTGCGTACGGGTACGCCCATCACGTTTGACTACTTGCATCATAAATGCAATCCTGGAAATCTTCATCTTCAGGAAGCTTTCCAGATGGCTGCTTCCACTTGGAAAGGCTATCGTCCGTTGTTTCACTACAGCGAGACGCTTCCGGGTCAACCCAATCCTCGCAAACATGCCGACTATTCCACCAACGTATTCAATACGTACGGTGTGGATATTGATGTCGATATGGAATTCAAAATGAAAGATGTAGCCATCGATCGCCACATTAAATTAACGGAGACAATCAATGCCCTTGTATGATTATCATTGCACTTCGTGCAAACACAAATTCGAGCAATTTGAAAAAGTAAAAGATCGCAACAAACCAACAAAAAAAGCTTGCCCCAGTTGCAACAAAAAAAATATTGAATTAAGCATCTGCATGCCTGCTGTTTGCGATCCCGTTAATGTTGGAGTAAAAAAGCACGACAAGGGATGGACCGAAGTACTTTCAAAGTTTAATCGTGCCAATCGCACCAACATACAAAGCAAGTATTCATGAAGTTCAATCATCTTGATGTTTCATCTCGAATGCCAACTGGTTCCGAATCTATAAAATCAAAAGAAACATCTTTTGGAAGATTTTATAGATCGCCAGTTGCTCCTTATTATTGGTATCCGTCAGTCACCACTGTGACTGGTTTTTCAAAAAGTCAATTTTTTGCCGAGTGGAGAAAAAATCCCGAAAACGAAAAGTTGAGCAAGCATGCATCCAATCGCGGAAATGAATTGCATGAAATTATTGAAAATTATTTGAAAAACAAAACCGATTACAAAAAAAATAAAAATTTGTTGTCTGTATATTTGTTTCAGCAGATGCAGGAGGAATTAAACAAGATAAACAACATACATTTACAAGAAACTTCGATGTGGTCTGATACTTTAAGAATGGCTGGTAGAGTTGACTGTATTGCTGAATATAATGATCAACTATCAATCATAGACTTCAAAGGATCCACTAAAGAAAAACGAGAAGAATGGATTACAAATTATTTTGAACAAGCCAGTTGTTACTCGTTGATGTATCAAGAAATGACTGGTACTCCCGTCAATCAAATAATCATATTGATAGCCAGCGAAGACGGCACGGTTCAAACATTCAAAAAGAATCCAAAAGATTATTTTAAAAGTTTGAACAAGACCATCAAAAATTATTGGAAAGCAAATAATTTTGACGAAATACAAAACAAAATCAAGGAGTAATCATGGGCGCAGCATTTAAATTAGACAAGAAAACTTTCAACAAACAAATAGAAGAATATCGCCAAAAAAATAATTGCAAGTATATTGAAGCCATACTGTGCTTGTGCGAACTGAATCAAATCGAGCCGGAATCAATTGGAAAGTTGATCAGCAAATCTATAAAAGAAAAAGTAGATTTTGAGGGACAGCAATTAAATTTAAGACCAAAGAAAAACTCTTTGCCACTATGAGGTGACAATGGACGCTTTCACTGTATACAAAACTTATCTGGGTATAAAATCACACTTTACCAGTACTTCATACGACTACACAAAATACGGAAATGTTAAAGCCAAACGTTCAACATTTTTAAACCGAAAAGACAAATATTTTTTTGAAAGAATCAGCAAAAAATACCGAGATGACCAGATAGTAAATTTGTTTATTTCAAATTTTTTGATAGATGAAAATGTTTGGATTGGAGATTTTTTGACGACGCGTTTGGAAGAAGTGTACAAAGAATGGTGCAAACGAAACGAAAGTATTGAATATAATTTTCAACAAGATGTAGAAACCATATGTAATCATTTAGAAAACAACAATCAAAAATTTGACGACTTATTTTCCTGCGAAGGAACACATCCAGAAATATTTAAACTTTTGATGCGCAAACAAATCAATCCCGAAACTTACGTAATTTTAGATTTTATTTTACAATTCAATAAACAATTTGACCGTAAACTTTCAGAAGATGCTGCATATAGTAACATGTCACTTAAATTTAAAAAGTACAAGTCCTTTCTAAAAATAGATGATATCAAGAAGTACAGAAAAGTATTGCTAGACAATATAAATCGTTACTCGGTTGCATAAATATTTGTACACAAAACTCACGCACACAAAACTTTACATAAGGAGTAAATTATGAGTTTTCAGAATTTGAAGAAGCAGTCTCAGAGTAATATTGCATCTCTGAGCCGCGAACTGGAAAAGATGAACAAGGGTGGAGAGTCGTTCAAGGACGATCGCTTTTGGAACATCGAACGCGACAAGAGCGGCAACGGTTTTGCCGTGATTCGTTTCCTTCCTGCGTGCGAAGGCGAAGAGATTCCGTGGGCACGAGTTTTCTCGCACGGTTTCCGTGGTCCCGGTGGCGACTGGTTCATCGAGAACTGTCCAACCACTCTTGGTCAGAAGTGTCCAGTTTGCGAAGCCAACAGCGTTCTTTGGAACAGCGGCATCGAAAGCGACAAGGAGATTGCTCGTGCACGCAAGCGCAAGCTGCGTTATATCAGCAACATTCTTGTGGTGAGCGATCCGGCTCACAAGGAGAACGAGGGTAAGATTTTCTTGTACAACTACGGCAAGAAGATTTTCGACAAGATCACCGAGTCGATGACGCCTCAATTTGCTGGCGAAGAGCCGATCAATCCGTTTGATTTCTGGAAGGGTCGCAACTTCAAGCTCAAGGTTCGTACGATTGGTGATTTCCCCAACTACGATGCCAGCGAATTCGCATCGCCCAGTGCCTTGTTTGAAGGTGACGATGCCAAGCTCGAGAAGCTTTGGAAGCAGCAATACAAGCTCAACGAGTTTGTTGCTCCTGCCGAGTTCAAGAGCTACGAAGAACTTCAAACCAAGTTCTCCCAGGTGATTGCTGGCAAGCAGAAGCCAGGTATCAACGATTCAAATCCCGCAAGCAAGTTTGCTGCCAAGAAGGAAGCACCCAAGCCTGCCGATAACACCCCGCCATTCGAAGCGGATATCGAAGAGGATGACAACATCAGCTACTTCAAGCGTCTTGCTTCTGAAGAATAATCGTTTGATATACTAACAAAAAAGGGAGCCTTTTGGCTCCCTTTTTTTATGTTCTTCTTTTTCCAACTTCTGGTTCGATCGGTCTTCGGAATTCTCCGCCTGCACTATAAGATTGCGACGAGTTGTTTACAGTAACTTGATTTACAATTGGCAAAGCTGATGCTTTTTGGCTGGTTTGAATATTCGCCAAACGCATTGCCTCATTTACTGTCATCGATGCAGAAGTTTGAGCTTCGTTGGTTGCTTTTGCAGACTCGATTTGTGTTGGAATTGATTGAATTTCTAGTGTAGCATTATCACCCACCGTTACAGCTTCGTATTCTGGTTGTGTATTTAAATTTTGATTTTCCATACCATAAGCATTTACACCATCATTTGGAGATGAAATTGTGGTTGGTTGAGTTGGTTGACCCATCGATGAAGTTGGTTCTCCAACCGAAACTGTTTGCATTTCATTAGTAGATTCTAGACTTGCAGTTGGCTCTTCAAGCCCCATAGATTTTCCATAGCTTTTTAGTTGCTCTTCATTCTTTTTTCTCTCTGCATACAACTCGTTCATCTTTTTTCTTTTTTCTTCTATTTGTTTCAAAGTTTCTTCGCTTGCCACACCTTCTTTTCGGAACCATCCTCCGATTCCACCTAAACTTCTAGTTCTTTCGGCTTGTGCTTGATTTTCAAGAGCAATCAATTCAAGTTGTGTTTTCTTCAATTCATCTGGTTCGGCTTCGGCTGCTTTAGCTGCTTGTTCGCCTTGCTTTTCGGCATCTTTAGCCCATCCATATATACCAACTCCTGCTTTTTCTGCTATATAATCACCCGCATAAAATCCACCAACTGCTGCACCAACAACACTTGCGCCAGCTCCAATCGCAGCACCCGCACCCAAACCACCACTCAATGCTGCTCCGGCACTTGATGTCATCAATCCCGTTACACCCAAACCACCAGTTAGAAAACTCGTAGCTGCTCCAACTCCGCTTGAGATTGCTCCACCAGCAGCAGTAAGTGCTTTACCAGCAGCGGGAATCAATTTTGGAATAAACGACATAATATTTTTAGAAAAATTAAATATACCTGATCCCAAATTTTTGAGAAGATTAAATAATCCAGAAAAACCTTGCGCACCAAAAAGATTTTCAAAAAATCCACCTTGTTTTTCATCTTCGGTTTTTTGTTCTTGTTTCAGTTCAACATCTTTTTCTCGTGTTGCTTGTGCTTCTCTTTCGGCTTCTTCGGCTGCAATACGATCTTTTTCAAAAGATTTTTGAATTTTTTGAACTTCTTGGTAAATATTATTAAATATTTTTATTTGATCTTTTTCTAATTTTTCAAATTTAACATTCTCTTTATTTTCTTGTTGTTGATCTTTTTCTAATTGTGTCTCAACTGTCAGAGCATCTGAAGAAACTTCTGGCTGTGAAACCTGGTCGATCGTTGAATCTTTCGATAACAAGAAACTTTGAATTTTTTCAACTTCTTGTAAAATCTTAGAGAATATTGCATCTTGATCGGCATCGTCTTTTTTTGACTCTAGATTTTGTTGATCAGGCTGCTCGGTAGTTGTTTCGACCGCAGGAATCTTTTGATCGGGATTTTTTGGTTCTACGCTATCATCCACAGAAACATCTTGAGATGCTTGTATTGGTTCTTCAATCGATGGTGCTTTTACAATTATCGATTCGGGATTTAAAGTTGCTCCACTCGACTCGATATCATCAGTCTTGGTTGATGCAAACGTAGGATCATAAGTTTCTTTTTTGTCTTCGCTGCCTTTTGGAGATATATCAAGTTCTGGTTGTTTTGCTGTTGTGTCGGATTGCTGAGTTGCTTCTTGTTTGAGCGGCTGTTGCTCTTTTGTGGATTCGTAGGCAACAGCCGTTTTGTTGGCTTCAACAATAGATACAATAATTTTTGATATTGATCCGGGTGTGTTTTCGATTTCTACATTTTTTGTAAAATCTAACTTTTCCATTTTTATCCCTTATTCTGCTGAGCCAGACGCTTGTTTTCCTCGTCGATGTAATCGCGTATCATAATAATATAAATTTCTCTTTCCCAAGGCATCATGTTTTCTAGATCGTTTAAAGAATATTTGTGATGCTGCATCAACTGAAAATTTAATTTATAATATTGATACAAATTTTCATCGATGCAGCTCAGGCGAAAAAACCATACAAATCCTTTACCTCGTATGTGTCTGTATGACCACAAGATGTACACACATACGGAATATCGTGCTTTAAAGACGGTAAAGTATCAAAAAACTTTGTAATTTTTGCAAACTGCTGCTCGGTCAAACTCTCGATCAGTTCTTCCAATTCTTTTTGTGAAATGTCTTTTGAATAGTACACTTGCTCTTCGTCAAACACGTAATCGATGCAAGTTACCACAACTTTAAGATCCAATTCTTCGCGACGAATATTTTGCTTGGCCAATTTCTCAATTTGCATATTTGGATATTTCATAACGATTCCGATTTTGTCGGTAATCATTATTTTTTTGTCGTGCGAAGGATCTTTGGTTATTTTGATCTCTTCAAAATTGATCGACGATAAAATCTTATTTTTACATTTTGGACAAGAAAACTTAAATTCGCTCACTTCTCCGATTGACTTGCTGCGAATATTCAAAAACAGATATTGCAGGTCAAACAGAGCCAGTTCTTCTACATCAATTTTATTGAAAGTGCAATTGCTGACAATTTGCTTGACCGCAAGATATGCTGCCGATGGATCTTTTGATTCGGCTGCTATCATCAATATCTTTTTTTCTTTAACCAAAAACGGACGATATTGTATTTTTTGATCTTTGGATACAAGCTGCAATTCATAAATCGGTACATCAATTTGTGGTAATGGCATAAAAAATCCTTAATTATAATAATTTTCCAAGTGGTCCTATCAGTTTGCTTGTGGTTGTTTGATAATCTTTGTTTGATGTTTGGCGATAAACGTCTACGATTTGACCGCCTTGAGCAATCGTTTCGAGATTACCTTCGCCTATCACGCCGCCAAGCTGTTCGATTCCAGTGTTTATGATTAAACCTTTCAATTCTCTTGGATCCGAATATTTGGCTATGGTTCGAGCAATTTTCTTAAATTTTTCAAACGGACTCAATTCTTCTTGTGTCATACCCATATTGTCGGGAACATCAGGAATAAAGCTGTAGTTGGGTCCTTCGAGATTTTTAACTGGTACATAATTTTGAGCGATATCTCGATCTTGCTTTTTTCTTCGCAACGCATTTTGCACAAGAGCTTGACCGGCTGTTGGTATACCAACAAGACCTACTCGCTTGTACTCTTTGTCTTGCATATAACGAACAACCGGGTCGTACCAACGGTGATATCTAAATTGAACCGTAAATTTTAAATTTGCACCGGTGCTGCTTGCACTCAAAGCCTGATCGTTTATTCGATACGGATACACATGATCGTATCTTACAAAATAAATATCGGATGTTTTATCGAGAACCACACTTTTGGCTACATCTTCGATCGTGGCTCCGCTTTCGTAGCGATCGTTTATATTATTAAAGTTATAAAAGTTTGCTGGCAAACAAGCAACGATGATCGACCAAGGTTTGGCATAATCATCGTAAAGAGCAACCTCGTGATTGCCTGGATTTACTATCTTTTCCATCCAGTTTTCAAAATACATGCGCTCGAAAAAGTCGTTGCTGTTCAAAAATGTAAGCGATAAATCACCCGTATAGTTTTCGGCATAAGCATGTCTGGTTTCGGGACCGTTGGATGTTGTGTTAAAATCTTCGGTCATCAACGCTTTTCCTGCCAACACCGCATCTTGGCACGTCAACGCCAAACGTCGTTGATGTTCTTTATCAATATAATTGCGCGATCCGTTTTGTCCAAATGTAATAAAATTCTTTCGATTGATTGCATCTTTATAAAAATCGGTTTTAATGTTTGGACCATAAACCAAAACAATAAAACGATTATCGCGCGAGAATCCGACGCTTGCGGCATGTTGAATAAATTGACCAATCAAACCGCGAGTGTTTTTTATCTCGGGAACATACTTGGAGCGCAGAAGTTGATTGGTTTTTTCTGGATCTGCCGAATCGGTATCAAATATTTTTGAATCAACATTTTTAATAGCTTGTCTGACTTTGCCGTTTACCGCTTCGAATGTTGTTTCGGTAAAATTTCCAGCATTTTGAATAAAACTTTCGGCTGTTGTAAGTTCTGGTGGTCTTGGTGATGTCTCCAAGAATTTTTTTTCAAAACCAGATGCTGGATAACTGGCGTTGTTTTGATTTGGCAAACCTGCTTTTTGATCGGGTGCTAAAGTGTTTATTCTACCAGAACGAAAATCATCATAACCAGGAACAGGTTTAAAACCATCTTTGGTTGAAACACCAGTCATGTGTGCTCGAAATCCAGGTGGCCATTCGCTTTGAGGTCTGGACGAAAACGCACGAACATCATTTAGACTATAATTACCCGCTGGTCTATCTGGAATTGGAGGATTTGGCATGGTTTACCTTAAAAGTGCAAAATGTTTTTTGCGTCCTTGGCATCCAAAACAACAAACTTTGTTATTTTGTCGGGAGAAAGCTCGATAACGTTGGATTTCAAACGATTTTTTTGCATAAAAAGTTCAATATTTTGTGTGTCTTTGAAAAAATCATTAAAAACTGACAAAATTAAATATTTTTTGACTTTAAAAATCAATTTTGAAACGTCGACAGCCATAATTTTGTTGTTTTTTACTCCAATCAACCAAAATATTTGATTTGGAACCGCGCTTTTGTCAAAACTGACGGCAACAAAGCCACCAAAAAGCTCTTGCGGATCAAAAATTTTAATATATTTTTGATCTTTGGCAGCTTTTTGCAACCAATTTTGGTTATTTGTCGTTTTTACCATCATTTTCTTTGAACAAATGTTTTTCGGTCAATATCAAGAACTCCCAATTTCTGTCTTGACAGTATTTGTTGGCTGCACTCCACTTATGATTATTTATAACCCAATTCTTAACTTCTTTCAGATACGAGGGTGTTTGTCTCTGTTTGGGTTTGGGTTGTTTTGTTTGTTTGTAAGGCTTGATTTCAATCAATTTACACTTGATGTTGCCGTCTCGATCTTTGACCTTGATCCAGAAATCTACAAAATACCTATGATACTTTTTGTCCAGCGAGCTAAAATAAGGAATTTGTATTTCTTCGCTGGACCACTCGATGATCGAGCTGTTGGTATCGCAAAATTTCATAAATTTGCGCTCCCATAGACTACGATAAAATATCTTGGTGGGATCACCGCGATACTTTTGAGGGTTTTCTGGACTGTAGCGACCTTTGTATGCCGTAAATGGTTTCCTTTTAGATTATAAATAAATATGAAATTATTTATAAATAAGGAACCAGCTTTGCCTTACGACCCACTAAATCCAAGTTCACCTTATATAGACAGTAATTTGAGAGCAAAAACTCCCGGAAGACCTGGCATACCAGACAAAGATGTTCCGCAAATAGAAGATCAGTTTTTTGATTACGTGGCAAACGGTGAGGATTCCAAGCAGTCGGCAAATCCAGCTGTCGATGAAGTTGTTGATGTGTTGATGAAAGATTACCAAGAAGCACAAAGCAGCATACTCAAGAAAATTTATTATTATCCTGAAAGTTTAGGAAATATTACCACAAAATCATATGTTGATGGTCACGAAGTACCTAGAAACATTTTAAAAATTACAATATTGGATTATGCTGGTGGTAATTTGGTGTCTAAAGAAGCCAAGCAAAAGATAGAAAATTTTACAGAAAAAGTGCTTGGAAGTGGTCAATTTTCTGGTAGTGGAACTTTAGACAAATTATCAAGTGCTGTAAACGAATTTAGCGATATCGCAAATGAAGTTTTATTAAATAATCCAAACTTATATTCTAGTGAAATAAACAACTATCAAGACAAAGTAAATCAAATGGCGAGTAGCGGTTTTGGAAATTTAATAAATCAAGCACAAAAAGAAGGTGGATTAAACGAAGCAAGAAATCAATTTCGCGAACAAGCGCAAAAAATATTATCTAGTAATATAGGAAAAGAACTGTCAACAAAATATTTGACATCTCCGGATTACGACTCGGCTGTCAAAAATTTGACTGATTATGTTTCTTCTAGAACAACAGTAAATACCAAATTACTACCCGATGAAGTCAAAAATATCATATATTTGTACGCTACCGGCGATAACTTAAACTACTCATATAGTACAAATTGGGGAGCAAAAGAACAAGGAGGTTTGTTTCCTGCTTTGCAAAATATTTTAGCCAATCAGGCAGCTGGTGGATCGATCGCTGATGCAATGAAAGATGCAGCAAAAAGTATAGCTGGTGAAGTTCTCAAAGGCGGAATGGAAAACAAAATGTTTGCACCGCTTGTGCAAGCTGCTGCAGCTAAAGTCGGAATGGCACCAGCGCAAAACTATGAATTCTTGTTTGAGTCTGTTGGCAGAAGATCGTTTTCGGTTCAAGTTGCATTTTATCCAAAATCTCAAGAAGAAATACGTCAAGTTGCAAAAATTATTTCTGCCATAAAATATTATTCCCATCCATCGCGTGAAAATAGAAGTGCTCTCGTTAAAGTTCCGTGTGTGTTCCTGTTGGAAAATATGACTTATGTAGATGGTCGTGGATGGATTGAAAACTTATATTTACCAAAATACAAGATTTGTGCTTTGTTAAATACTAATGTGAATTACTCGCAAAACGGTGTATTAATTACACATCAAGAATTTTCCAACGCAGAAAATGGACCAACTTTCAAAGCTCCAATAAAAATTACTTTAGGTATGAACTTCCAAGAAATGCAAATTCTTACACGCGAAGATATACCAAAACCAGACGATTTCTTTGACGCTAATATTCAGAAAAATGGATATTATTAAAGGATCTTTATGTCTTTTTTTAATAAATTTTCCACAATTCCTTATAAATTTGATTTGCAACAAAACAACGTAGCGGCAGCAGTTAATTTATTAACTTCTGCTAAATTTTTGGATACGTTTCCCGAACGTTCCAATAAATGTTACGTTGATTATTTGGTCAAAGATGGTGAAAAACCAGAACACATATCACAGCGTGTGTATCAGAGACCCGACTATCATTGGATAGTTTTAATGTCAAATAAGATATACAATCCTTATTATGACTGGCCAATGTCAAGTCAAGATTTGGACAAGTACATCTATATCAAATATCCCGGAGTTGCAATATTCTACGATTGCGTTGGCACCGAAGCTACTCAATTTTATCGAAATGGAACAAACACACTTTTAACTAGCTTCAAATCTCACTTTGTGGTTGGTAATACATTAAAACAAACGCAAGGAAATAAAGTAATAACCGGAAAGATTGTTGAATGGGATCCAACTTTTAGAAAATTGGTAGTGGACGAAGTTGAGGGTGGTGTTTTTAAACTGTCGTTTGACACGGTTTCATCGAATGCAGATGGTGTTGAATTCAAAGCTACACCCAAAAAGATTGTAGATTACAATGCAGACTCGGTGCATCATTTTATTGACGATTTTAATAATTATTTAGATCCTTATGCTAAAATAAATTATTATGAATATGACGACAATAGAATTTACGCTACAAAAAGTGTTTTCTATAACAATAAAGATGGTCTGCCAAATTCACAATCTACTGGTTTGACTGGTGTTAATGATTTTATCTTAAATAAATATATTAATGGATCGCAAAACAATACCGTTACAAATCGAATGAACGAAGAAATGGAAAATGATTTCAAACGAAATGTCAAAATTTTAAGACCCGAATATGTGCCTCCTATAGTAAAACAATTTGAAAAAATGTTTAAATGATAGAAACTTCTAGAGACAACAAAATATTAAGTCCGGGCGACTGCCAGATAGAAATGGTGGTGCTGTCGTCGTATAACGGTTTTCAAATAGACATCACTTCTCATATAACCGAAATTGTTATCAATGAGTCGATGGATTATTCTTGTTTGTCCGGGTACATACACATTGCAGACAACATAAATTTGATGCGTAACGTTCCATTAATCGGCAACGAACACGTAACTATTTCATTTGTCACTCCAAGTCGTCCAAAAAAGATTCAAAAGAAGTTTTTCTGTTATAAAACTGATGCTAGAAGTGAAGATAATAATAATAAAGGTGTGATTGTTTATAGGTTGCATTTTGTTTCCGAAGAATTTGTTACTTCTTCCAAAAAGAAAATTTCATTGTCGCTTCGCGACATGAAATATTCTGATATGGTTCGTGATATATTCAATAAAAATTTGAACACTTCAAAAAATTTAACAACACAGCCAACCGTTGAAAATAAAAATTTAATAGTTCCTTATATGTCTCCACTTGATGCTATCGATATGATAGCTTTAAAATCGGTTGGTGAAAATGCTCGCGACAAATCTTACATGTTTTATGAAGATTTAGATGGTTTTTATTTTTGTAACATAAATTATTATGCGATTGATCGCACACCAAAAGTTGAATACACATGGTTCAAACAAAATCTTTCGGAAGAAAGAGATCCAGTTGTATTAAAAAATATTGAAAAAGAATTTTATAGAATTGAAAACTATGAAATATTAACTGGTAACAACACATTAAATAATATATCAAATGGATTGTATGGTTCAATGTTGTTGCTGCACGACATTACCTTTAAAACTGTTAATGCTATTAAATTTTCTTACAATTCAGATTTTAATAAACTTACCACTATATACAACAATGGAATTCTTCCCAAAAATAACGATCGTTTTAGTTCATATAACTTAGCTCATTATCGAATGTATCCTCGTCAAACTTATGCTTACGATAACGTGGAAGTAAACGATGATTATGATCGCATGGTTTTAGAAAGAAATGCGCATATGGCGCAACTTGAAAATTCAAAATTAACTATTTTGGTTGCTGGCGATTCGCAGCGGCGTATTGGTGAAGTTAT
>Ga0129336_10001694_pt1 | contig 13439 bp, 14 predicted proteins | sample CPB6_02_DNA_FD_96878 | JGI IMG/M metagenome (GOLD analysis project Ga0129336, IMG submission 96878) | Freshwater to marine salinity gradient microbial communities from Chesapeake Bay, USA - CPBay_Sum_0.6_0.2_DNA | ecosystem: Environmental > Aquatic > Marine > Coastal | place: USA: Chesapeake...
TCGGCGCGTCCTCTCGGTTACTTCCCAGTCGCCACTTACCTTCATCCTTTAGAGCCTGGCGCCTCTTTCATGCCGGGCTTCGCAGGAAGGCTTCATGTCTCGACCGGCCTTCTCTGCCCACCCTCAAAGGTAAGGAGAGAACCCCAGGTGAGCCTCTTCACGTGGAAAATGCATGGCGATGGCAAGACCATCGCACCCGGCGCGGTCGTCGCACCGGATGAGCGCCTTTCATGGCCTCGCTCAATCGGCATCGGTGCTCAGCACATCGCAGCGATGTTCGGTGCCACATTCCTTGTCCCGTTGATCACGGGTCTTCCTCCAGCGACCACGCTCTTCTTCTCCGGAATCGGAACCATCCTCTTCCTCTTGATCACGAAGAATCGGGTACCGAGCTACCTCGGATCTTCGTTCGCCTTCCTCGGACCCATCGCGGCAGCAGTCGCTGGTGAAGGTGGAATGGCAGCAGCTCTCGGCGGTGTCGTTGCAACCGGTGTCCTTCTGGCCGTCGTCGGTCTCGTCGTCAAGGCGGCTGGTGCAAATTGGATCAATTGGCTTATGCCTCCAGTTGTCACTGGAACGATCGTCATGGTGATTGGCTTCAACCTCGCTAGCGTCGCTTACAACAAGGCTTGGTTCGGTCCCGACACCGTCGGTCAGAACCCTGGCAACCTTCAAGTCGGCCCGATGCTTGGCATCATCACTCTGGTATCGATCGCACTCATCGCTGCTCTATCGCGCGGTTTCTTAGGTCGCATCAGCATCTTCGCGGGCCTTGTCATCGGTTATGTCGTCGCTCTCTTCATGGGTGATGTCAACACTGATGGCATCAAGGCGGCGAAGTGGGTTGCTCTCCCCGACTTCACAACACCGACTTTCAATCTCGGCGCTATCTTGCTCTTCGTACCTGTCGTCCTCGTTTTGATCGCTGAGAACGTCGGTCACGTAAAAGCAGTCGCTGCGATGACTGGTCAAAATCTCGATGACCAGATGGGCAACGCCCTCCTTGGTGATGGTCTTGCAACCACTCTCGCTGGTGCGGGTGGTGGTTCTGGAACCACTACCTATGCAGAGAACATCGGTGTCATGGCTGCGACTCGGGTCTATTCGACCGCTGCCTATTACATCGCTGGTATCGGCGCGGTGCTCCTCTCACTCTCACCGAAGTTCGGCGCAGTGCTCAATGCAACCCCTGCAGGTGTACTTGGTGGAGCGAGTCTTGCTCTCTTCGGAATGATCGGAATCCTCGGCGCAAAGATCTGGATCGAGTCCAAGGTCAACTTCGCTGACTCGACCAATATCTTGGTAGCCGGTTCTGCAGTGATCATCGGAATCGCAGATGTCTCCTTCACATGGGGCGACTACACCTTCAACGGCATCATCAATGCGACCGTAGTAGCTGTGGTTGGCTATCGGGTCTTGCAGTCGATTGCCAAGTCGAGAGGTACAAGTCTCGACAGATAAGGGATCGAAAGCTCACGACCCCCGGCCTGATGTGGGCCGGGGGTCGTGCGTTTCTCCGAGCCATTGTCGGTGAGAAGAGGCAGAATCTCTCTTGTCCAGATAAACGACCCGAGCTCGATTCGGGTGCTCCTCAAGGTATGGTGATATCAATGTCAGCGCATGAAGAGATTCTCAGCACAAACGACAATAAGACTGGAAAGACGAACGATAAGAAGGCGCGAGAGTTCATCTCGCCAAGTGATCTGACATTCTCATGGAATGACTGTCACCGTTGTCTCTGGCTCTATTACAACCATGGCGTGAAGAACCCGAGTTTCATGCCACTCGTCGGTGATCTCGCCGATATGCAGGAGCGATATTTCGATGGCGCCTCCTCTCATCACATGGATCCGGGGATCCCCAAGGGCAAGGTCCTTGATCGTGGCAAGTTCGTGGTCTCCAAGCCGATTGAGGTCAATGGTCAACCAAGTAAGTTCGCTATTCGCGGTAAATACGACATCTTGATGGAATTCGAAGATGGATCATTTGGCGTCATCGATTGCAAATTCCAAGCCCGAGATACTGATAAGAGCGACTTCTACGCGCCACAACTCGAGGCGTATGCATTCGCGCTAGAAAATCCTGCCCAAGGCGAACCACGACGAGTCAGTTCGCTTGGACTCTTCGTCTGGTCTCTGGTGACGCCCCGAGGGAATGCCGACTCTGGTTTTGGTCTTCAATTGAAGAGCAGTTGGCGCCCTATCGAGAGGAATCCAGAAGCCTTGCAGAGCCGATTGACGGAATTCATCACCATGATCTCTTCGCCAGTAAAGAACGCTCAGAATTGTGCTCATTGCCGCTACATTTCTGAGCGTCGCGAGATTCTTGGAACCGAGTGAGTCGACTCGTCGTACTTTGACCCTCTGATTACCTACCTTGGGTTTGCTTCACTCTTCACTGTCGTTGACGTCTTCGCCCCGTGCGAGTCTTTCTTTTGCCACGGTGGCATAGACGTCGACATATTCTTGACCTGAAAGTCTCTGTAACGTTGCCATAATCTCATCCGTCACTCGACGCAGGACTAGCGGATTGTCTGAGTCACCGGCAGCAGAGAAATCCATCGGTTCTCCGAAGACCATCGCCACCTGACGAAGATTCGGGATCACTTGTCCTGTCGGCTGGATCTTGTCAGTGTTGAACATGGCGACTGGAACAACGACTGCTCCTGATTCGATGGCTAACCGTGCAATTCCTGTCCTTCCCCGATAAAGGCGTCCATCGGGGCTTCGCGTTCCTTCTGGGTAGATGCCAAGACAGTCACCCTCTGCTAGCACTCTCAAGCCAGTATCGATAGCTGCCTCACTTCGGGCACCGCCCGAGCGATCCACCGGTACCTGACCGAGCGCATGAAAGGTGATCTTCTTCAAGAATCCCTTGATTCCGGGAGAGGTGAAGTACTCACTCTTGGCCAGGAATGTCACTTTTCGCGGTACCACCAGTGGCATGAAGATGGAATCGCTGAAAGAGAGATGGTTTGAAGCGATGATCACAGGTCCCACAGTCGGGACATTGCGCAATCCTGTTACCTTCGGTCGGAAGAAGATCATCAAGATCGGCGATAGGAAGGCCTTGAGCAAGGTGTAGGCCAAGATGGTCGGACTCAGTCTGGACGAGCCCTTGGACTCATTCATCGTCTCTCCTTAGAAAATCCGGTCCCTTGAACACCCGCGCTTCATACTCCAGAAGTCAACTTCTACTCCAGAGCAGAGCACTGAAGACTTCAACATCAATTGACGATAGCAGTGAAGTCATCAATGAAGTCATAATCTTACCTCCATGACTCTGCGCTGGGGAATTATCGGACCTGGCGCAATTGCCCGCGTATTCGCCTCAGATCTCGCGATCCTTGACCCATCACGCGAGTATCACTGCATCACTTCAGTGGGCTCACGTGACGTTGTGCGCGCTGCGCAGTTTGCGAAGGAATTCGGAATCGAAGATCACTTCGGAAGTTACTCACAAGTTCTTGCCTCTTCGAAAGTGGACATCGTCTACATAGCCAACGTTCAAACTGCTCATCACCTAACTGTCATGGAAGCTCTCGATGCCAGAAAGCACGTCCTTTGCGAAAAACCTTTCACCATCAATGTCTCTCAAGCGCGGGAGATCTTTTCTTTCGCACGGTCACAAGGACTCTTCGTCATGGAGGCGATGTGGACCAGATTCCTACCTCACATCATCGAAGTGCTCGATCTGATCGAGAGAGATGCGATCGGAGAGCCTCACTTCGTCATTGCAGATCATGGCCAATGGGTCTACGGAAAGAGGGATCATCGACTACTTGATCCTGATAAGGGAGGTGGTGCCCTCCTTGATCTCGGCGTCTATCCCATCACGCTCGCCCATCTCATCTTGGGCATGCCAAATGTGATTGCGGCTTCTGCCAGCTTCACTGATCGAGGGGTCGATAACGATGTTTCGATCCGGCTTGGATTCAGTGGTGGACGGAGTGCGACTCTTCACACCACGATCGACTCTGTCACCGCCACCCGAGCAACCATCGCTGGATGGAAGGGACGGATCGAGATCGACCGAAGTTTCTACGCACCGACAGGTTTTACTCTCTTTGGCAACGATGGAAGCCAAAGACGATATGAGAATCCACTTCGCACCCCTCGCTATGTTGGGATCGGAGAACAAGTGAAAGAAGTGGCGCGCGCGATCAAGACGGGCGAGATCGAATCTCCTATGCGTTCACACCAGGCGACCCTTGAAGTCATGGTGATCATGGATCAAGTGCGAAAAGAGATTGGCCTACGCTATCCGGGCGAGATCGGCGACACCGACGATTCCGGCATCATTTCCTAACTCAGCGGCAACAATCTTCGGCATCGCATGTGAAGATCGCATCGGTGAATTCTTCTTCAAGCTCGTCCTGATGGGATCCAAGAGGATCTCTCCGGCATCAATCACGCCACCACCGATCACCACTGTCTCAGGATCGATGATCGACGAGAAGCCTGAGATCGCATAACCCAGCCTCTCTCCGATCTCGTTGAAAGCAGCAAGTGCTATCGCATCGCCCTCTTCGGCGGCACGAGTGATGTGCGGGCCTTCGATTCCATCAATCGTGCCATCACCAAGAGCCAGGATCTTGGAACCCAGAGCCGGTGCTCCTTCGATTGCCTTTCTCACGAACTTTCGCAAGGCATTGCCAGAGGCATATTGCTCGAGGCATCCACGCATACCACATCCGCAGATCTCGCCGTTTGGGATCACGGGAACATGTCCGATCTCCCCCGCGGTCCCATAAGCACCAATCAAAAGATGACCACCGATGATGATTCCCCCACCGATACCAGTACCGACAGTGACCATGACCATGGGATCGGAAGCGATGCCAGCGCCGAATCGAAACTCACCCCAGGCTGCACAATTCGCATCATTCTCTAGATGGATGGCAAGTCCAGTAGCCCGCTCCAACTCGTCATGGACCGCAAGACCTTTCATATTTGCGATATTGGGATTGGTCTCCATCCTTTTTCGATCCTTGGAGATAAATCCGGCGAGTGAAACCCCTACGGAGCCGACCTGATGACGTGATGCCAGTGCAGATGCGACCTCTGCGATTCGCTCGATTGTTGCCATCCCGCCTTGGGTCGGAGTATCACGCCTCTCACGGTCGATGATGGAACCAGAGGAATCAACGACACCACCAATGATCTTGGTGCCACCGATGTCGATGCCTATCGCAAGGTCATCCATCGAACTCAACTCTCTGCGTGACTCTTCAGTTTGGCCAGTTCTTGATCAATCGTCGCCTGCTCTTGCTTTCTTCGCATGATGTCGGGAACGGGCATCGAGAGCGCAACCTTCAACTTGTAAGTGACCTCCGTTGTATCCCCATCAACTGCCTTAAGGGTGAAGATCCCACTCATCTCTGTGAGGAGCCCAGCATCTTCTAAGGTGAAGGAGATCTCCTGGGGCGCCTTGCTCCAGTCATAGTCAAGCGAGACTCTGTCCTTGAGGACACCGGCCTCAACTTTGAGATTGACCTTCGCCGGATGACCGGAACCATCGCGCTCGCTGACCTCCACGGACTTGATACTCGCCGACCACTGCGGGTAGCTATCCAGGTCCTTGAGGATGGAGAAGATGGACTCCGCCGATGCATCGATAGTGGTTGTTCCTACTGAATAGTCGCTCATAAGGGGGAAGGCTACCGAAGAGTTCGCGCTCCATCTCGGCCGACTTCGGTCGCCAAGGCACTCCTGGCCGCTCGCTCTACCCTCCCCTTTTTAATGCTCTCCGGCTACCTTTTGCCCATGACCATGACTGCATCTGCACCTTCATCAAAGACCGAATTCACCACGATGGCCATCGTCCCACCGGCGACGACCGGCAACTTGACCAACCTTGTCGCCGAGCGCGCATGGTTCGAACCAGAGCGAGTGATGCTCTCTCGTCCACTAGGAGATGGTTGGCAGAACGTCACCGCAAAAGAGTTCGAAGCGGAGGTGCGCACGACTGCCAAGGGCCTCATCGCTTCAGGAGTGCAGCTAGGCGACCGAGTCGCGATCATGGCGCGTACACGTTATGAGTGGACCATCCTCGACTTTGCGATCTGGTTCGCGGGTGGAACCACGGTTCCGATCTATGAGACCTCTTCGGCAGAGCAAGTCGATTGGATCATGAGCGACTCCTCATCCGTCGCAATCATCGTCGAAACTCCAGCACACAAGGAACTTGTCACGCCTGTGCTCGGCTCCAATGTGAAGAACGTCTGGACCATGACTGAGAATGTACTTTCACAATTGGCATGGGCCGGAAAGGACGTTCCTGATTCTCTCGTGGACGAGAGAAGGAATGCACTCACTCCAGATTCATTGGCAACACTGATTTACACATCGGGAACCACTGGAAAGCCAAAGGGTGTGCAGTTGACCCACGGCAACTTCCTCTCAGAGTGCGGCAATGTCGTTGCCGGTGCCAGCGACCTCTTCCTCAAGCCCGGCGGGTCAACTCTTCTCTTTCTTCCCGTCGCTCACGTCTTTGGACGCATGGTGCAGATCGGCGCTGTATCAGCGGGACTTCATCTCGCACATTGCAGCGATCCATTGACGCGACTTCTACCGGATCTTGCATCCTTCAAACCAACCTTCGTTCTCGCTGTACCGCGAATCTTCGAGAAGGTCTATAACGGTGCCGAAGCGAAAGCAGATGCTGCCGGCAAGGGTGCGATCTTCCGCAAGGCTGCAGATGTTGCTATCGCCTATAGCGAAGCGCTCGATACCGGCAAGATGTCAGCCGGTTTGAAGTTCAAGCATGCGCTCTTCGACAAATTGGTCTTCTCGAAGATTCGTCACTCACTTGGTGGACGCGTTGAAGCCGCTATCTCTGGCGGAGCACCGCTCGGTGTTCGCCTCGGCCACTTCTTCCGTGGCGCCGGCGTGCGTGTCCTTGAAGGGTATGGCCTCACAGAGACCACAGCCGGTGCAACTCTCAATCTCACTACTGCACACCGCGTCGGATCGGTCGGTCGTCCGATTCCCGGCACCACGATCAAGATCGCCGAAGATGGTGAAGTTTTGATCAAGGGTGGGATCGTCATGCGCGGCTATTGGCAAAACGATGCCGCAAACAGCGAAGTCTTCACCTCCGACGGTTACTTCCGCTCCGGTGACCTTGGCAAACTCGATGATGAGGGTTACCTCTACATCGTCGGGCGAAAGAAGGAATTGATCGTCACATCGGGAGGTAAGAACGTCGCCCCTGCTGTCCTTGAAGATCGCCTCCGTGCTCATCCGCTGGTCAGTCAGTGCATGGTCGTCGGTGACAACCAGCCTTATATCGCCGCCCTCGTGACCATCGATCCTGAAGCGATCAAGACCTGGATTACGGCCAACAAGAAGGATGGCGCAACCATCGCAGAGTTGGTCAACGATCCCGACCTCATCTCAGTCATCCAAACTGCCGTCGACGAAGCGAACAAGGCGGTAAGCCGTGCAGAGTCGATCAGGAAGTTCACCATCCTGCCGGTCGATTTCACGATCGCAGGCGGACACCTGACTGCGAAGCTCTCTGTGAAGCGACACGTTGTGGCGAAGGAATTCGCCGCTGAGATCGAAGCACTGTTTGCCTGATCTCGTCCAGCCGGACGAAGAGACTCGTCACGAGCGATTACGAATCGCTCGTGACTTGCATGACACGGTCGCACAACGCCTAGCAGGACTCGGCTTTGCGCTCGATGGCGTCATTGCCGATGAAGCCATTCCCGCTCAGCGCAAACGTGCTCTCCGGGAGATCAGACTCGGACTCACCAGCGTCGTGCAGGAATTGCGAGATGAGATCCTGGCGCTTCGCATCGACCCATCCAGCTCTATTGAGGAGTGGTTACGAGAGCGGCTAGCTATTGATCTCGTCTGGCAACGGTTTGATGCACTCGCTATCGCAGAGCGCCAGCGAGAGGAACTTCAGTACTCGCTTCTGGAATTGATCCAGAATGCCATCTCTTACCAGGGCATCACTGCAGTCCGGATCCAAGAGTCGGAGCTAAGCCTCACTGCGAAGTTCTTCGCTGCAGATGCGCAGCCCACTGGCAAGCCTTCCCATTCTCCTTCTCTGGGCCGAGTTGGACTCCGGGAGCGAATCATTCGACTCGGTGCTCAGCTTGAAGAATCAGACGGAGGTTTTGTCATTCGTTGGAAAGCTCACTAGGGGAAGAGACTCCCATGAGGCTCCTGATCGTCGATGACCATGCTGTCGTTCGCGAAGGAGTTGCTCGAGCGTTGACTTCGGTCAGTAGTGATTCGATCATCACCCATGCTGCGACCTTTTCTGAAGCGCAATCGCGACTCTCTGCAGAGAGCTTCGATGTCGCGATCATCGATATCCACCTTGCAGATAACTCGGGCTTGGAGCTGGTCCTCTGGATCCGAGAGAACTCGCTGACCATGGGCATCATCGTCTTCTCGATGAATAATCACCCTGAATACATCCTCGCTGCGATGGATAATGGAGCGTCTGGATTCCTCGACAAGAGCGCGCCGATCTCGGAATTGATGGCGATGATCGAAATCGTGGCAAAGAGTCCTTTGATGTTTCAGTGCAAGGACTTACAGAGGGCGCTCGCCTACCGCCGATCGAAGACCACTCTTACTGCAAGAGAGATTGAAATACTCCAGATGCTTCCCACCGGAAAGACATACACCGAGCTAGCTGAGGCCCTCTTTATCAGCGAGAGCACTCTCAAAACGCATCTTCAATCGATCTATCGAAAACTTATGGCCCGCAATCGCCTTGAGGCGATCAACGAAGCAAGGCGGCTCGGAATTCTGCCGCCCATCGATCCCAACTCCACTCAGAAGTGACCCAATCCCTTCCCCTCGACCCCATCGAGCGGGCTCGATCTGGGTCGCGGAGCAACTGAGCGCAGGCGCGCGCAATCGAGTCAACATCATTGCCATCAACAAGCAAGCCCGTCTCACCGTCGATGACGGCATCAGGTGCTCCGCCAGAACGCCCAACAACTACAGGTAGACCACAACTGCTCGCCTCAAGGTAGACGATCCCAAGCCCCTCTACTTCGAGACCAGCCAATCGATCACGAGATGGCATCGCGAAGATATCTGCGATGGATAGATAGAGAGGAAGCTGCTCAAGATGAAGCCTCCCAACGAATGTGATGGCATCACGGACACCAGCGCGCGTCGCTATCGACTCAAGGGTTGCCCGATGTGGTCCCTCCCCCACTAGGAGGAGATGGACTTTAGGAAACTCCTGTTGCAGAAGGAGCAATGACTCGATCAACCGATCCTGCCCTTTGCGATGGACGAGGCGTCCTACCGAGACAATGATCTGCTTGTCATCAAGTCCAAGTCGCTGACGCAACGCACTCTTCTTGCTCTCATCAGTGATAGGGGCGAAGTGTTGAATATCGATTCCAGGTGCGATCTGGATCAATTTCTCCTGATCGCTCTTTCCCATACCACTGCTGATCGCTTCCTTCGTATATCTGGTGAGATATCCGATCACATCCAGCGCACGAGCCATGATCCGCATGAGGAGTGAGAAAGGTGGGATCTTGGCCCACCAGACCTCATGGCCATGGGTGAGCGAAATCGCTTTCAGATCTCCCTTTCCCCGTTTGAGGATCGGTGTCATGAGGGCCAAAGGCGCTGCAGCGCCAAACCAGAGGTGGGTGACCTTCTCTCTATCAATGATGCGTGAGATCTCTCTAATGACACGTGGCGTCGGTAAGAGGATTCGACTCTTATCTCGCAGGACTTTGACACCATGGTCATTGAGCCATCTCGCATCATGATCGGCACTGTCACTTTGATGAGACGTGTAGACGATTGTGGAGCCCAGATCAATACGTTCTAAGAGGCCCATCACAAAAGTCTCAATTCCTCCGGCCCGTGGGCCGAAGTCATTTGTGATGAGGAGAATCTTGGGGTTAGAGGCGCCTTGCACCGACATATGGCTTTCGTCCGAACCACGAACCAAATGTCGCAACCTGAACTCGCGCTCCGGGGCGAGGGGCATGGACCATCTTGTTGCCACCGAGATAGATGCCGACATGAGAGATCGGTCGACCGAAGAAGATGAGATCTCCCGGCTTGAGTGCGCTTCGTGCAACGCTCTTACCTCGGCTGAATTGGGCGCGCGAGGAGTGAGGCAATGAGACTCCCGCAGATTGGAAAGCCCTCATGGTCAGTCCACTGCAATCCCAACGTGTCGGACCTGCGGCACCGAAGACATAGTTATCGCCGATCTGATTCATCGCATAACGAAGCGCGATGCCAGCTCGTCCCGAGACTGAATTGAGACCCTTTGCTGCCGCCAATGAACGCCTTTGCGCCTCATCCTGTTCCTTCTTATTGAGAGCTGCGAGGCGAGCGCGATCCTCCTTGCGAAGTTTGTTGAGCAGAGCTTGTGCTTCTTTCAGCTTCGACTGCGCTAGAGCGGCCTGTTTGCGATAGCGAGCCTCGGTGGCAGCGACGATCTTCACCTTTTGCTCTACCGTGATCGAGGTTGCCTCGAGACGTTGTTTGGCCACCGCATATTTACGAAGCTGAGCGGCCTTTCGCCGAGTGACTGCCTCGAGCGAACCTGCCGCAGAGAGATAAAGGGTGGGATCTTGAGAGAAGAGAAGTTCCAAAGAATCCGAGAGTCCACCATTCATGTATTGAGAGTTCGCGATCGCACCGAGGGATTGACGGAGTCTTTCGAGGGAGGCCTTCTGGTCCGCTTCCTCTGCTTGAACCGATGAGAGTTGCTTCTTGAGATTTGCCAGTTGGACTTTGGCGGCTTGCGCCCCTTCCGCCGCTTCCGCTGCGTCCTCTTGGAGCATGATCACTTGGGCGCGGACCTCTTCAATGGTCGGCTTCGCCTGGGCTGGCGTCGCTAAAGAAGCAGCGAGAACGAGTGCTAGGAGGAGCCTTCTTCTCGTTCGCAACATGTGTCGGAGGGTAACGGCAGGGGTCTTTGCCTCTCAATCTGAGAGGGATCCATCAAGCGTGAATCAACCGAAATTCACAGGAAGGAAGCGCATGGGAGGCACTAATCCGCGAGAGGAGAGAAGTGCGAGGGCTTGATCCGTAGCGGGGTCGGTCGCCTCCTGAGCCACTTCCTCAGAACGAAGTTTCTTCGTTGAGGCGGCAAGGGTGTCGATCGAGATGATGACGGAGACGACGCAATCATTACATGCTTCATTCTCGACAAGGTTTGGATCGTAGAGGGCACAGGATTCGCAATCGATGATCATGCTCTAAGGCTAGGTTTGACCACTGACATGAACCCCAGCCTGATCCCAGTGAACCTTCCGCTCGGAATCAACGTGATCGCATCCCTCCTGATCGACCCCATGGGTCGAGTTCGAGAGGGGTCGAGCTCTAGACCCTTGAGTTCGCCTGAGGACCGGCAGAGGTTTCTCTCCCTCCGTACCCTCGCGGATTGCATCCTTGTCGGCAGGAGGACGTGGGAGTCCGAGTCTTACAGCAAGACCAAGACTCCGGTAGTGGTCTACTCCCGGAGAATAAATCCCATCACGCAATGGAATCTCGAAATACTGCGATTACAGCGCGAGTATGGGCCGCAGATCGTCATCGAGGCAGGTCCGGATCTCTTGGGCCAGCTGTTGAAAGAAGATGTGATTGACCGCCTCTATCTCACCAAGACATCGCGTGAGAGCAGAGACGAAAGTAGTCCCCGATTCGATCTCGAGACTTTTCTCTTCTCAGAAACGATGGAACTGATCGAAAGTATTGCTGGAGAAGAGGACTTCTTCGAGGTCTACCAGCGCCGCTCCCTCTCTACCTAACGAAGCCTCACCTTCTTTTTCGCTTCCTTGCTTTTATCTCCTACAGATCTGCAAACTAGAGAGAAAAGCTCAACTAGCCGAGTGCGATTGTCGCTACGCCAGTGACAGCCGCGATGACGCCGACATACTGGATTCGATGGAGACGCTCTTTGAGAATGCCGAATGCCAGCATGGCAGTGACAATCGGAAAGAGCGAACCAAGCACGATGGCGATTGAGACGAGTCCTTGTGTCGTCGCGATGCCCAAGGCTAGGTTCGCCAGGAAATCCGCGATGCCAACGAAGATCAACGCCGGGTAGTCACGGAAGGCAAAACCACCTGTCGTGCGGAAGTAGAGCGCTAGGAGGATCACAATCGTCACTGAAGCGACACGCATTGAAGTCATAGTGAGAAGCGGTGCAGTCTCAGAGCCCTTCCAGAGGAATGTCAGCGAGAGTCCGAAGAAGATGGCTGCCGTGACGCCAAGAATGACAGGCCGAAATGTCGCACCTTTCAATTCAGGTCCACTTGCCATGAATGCTCCAGAGAGCGCGACGGCCATTCCGATGAGTTGAATCGCAGAAGCACGCTCGCCACCGATGAAGGCGATCATCAGTGGAATCAAGGCAGAGAGGGAGGCGATCGGAGCAACGACTCCCATGCGACCGGTAGCAAGTCCGGTGTAGAGCGAGACCAGACCGATGAATCCAGTAAGACCTGCAATCACACCTGAGATGAAGAAACCATCGAACTCCAAGGTCGGTGCAACATAGGAACCAGTTGCGACAACTGCGATCACAGCGAATGTGAGACCAAAGACTTGTGAGAGACCTGTGACGGCAAGAGCCTTATATCGTTTTGAAAGATTTCCACCGAGGAAGTCAGAAGTTCCCCAGAGCAGGCTTGAAAGAAGTGCGAGGAGCGCTGCCATGACGCGCGAGCCTACACGCGCCTCCCTCGAATCATCAGGAGGGACTTCTACCCTTATCCCATGGGTGAGATTGCGAAATTCTTCTCTCAATTCAAAGATGAAATGGCTGCCCTGGAATTACGCAATGAAATCCTCTTGGAGGAGGTCCCGCCACCAACGAAACTTGCTCCACTCGCCTATGCCATCACTGCCGATATCCCTTTGAGTGAAGAGCATGACTCCGATGACGATGAAGGCGATTACGCCACGGGTCGATTCGTCCTGCTGGCAGACCCGGATTACAAGGAGGCCTGGCAAGGTGAATTTCGGGCCGTGACTTTCGTCCGTGCCCCCATCGATGATGAGATGGCATTTGATCCGATGCTCAATGACGTCGGATGGAGTTGGCTAGAAGATTCGCTACGACTTGAAGAGGCCAATGCGATTGCTCTCAGCGGAACGGTGACACGGGTAGCGAGCAAATCGTTTGGTCAATTGGCGCCGCAGCCTGATCAATCTGAGATTGAGATCCGCGGTTCCTGGACGCCGACGGAAGGTGCACTTCTTATCAATCATGCGAAGGCATGGATCACCCTCCTTGAGATGGTGGCAGGTGTAGTCCCACTCCCAGAGGGAGTCACATCATTGAGCCGACGTCGGTAGTTTGGGTTGAGATACCAATTGCTCGTCCAATTGCTCGTCCAATTGCTCGTCCAATAGTCATGAGGCTTATGTGAGTGAAGAAGGTCAAGAGAGTCAAGAGTCAACCCAGCCATTTCCGTTGCA
>Ga0129336_10001695_pt1 | contig 13438 bp, 9 predicted proteins | sample CPB6_02_DNA_FD_96878 | JGI IMG/M metagenome (GOLD analysis project Ga0129336, IMG submission 96878) | Freshwater to marine salinity gradient microbial communities from Chesapeake Bay, USA - CPBay_Sum_0.6_0.2_DNA | ecosystem: Environmental > Aquatic > Marine > Coastal | place: USA: Chesapeake Bay...
CCGGCGCGTCGACGGCCGCAAGTGGTGAACCGGGGAAGACGCTGAGGCAGTGCGTGTCGCTGCCGACCCCGATCAGCACAAGATCGAAGATGGGGACGCCGTCTGCCGTGTGCTCGATACCTTCGTGCCGAGCACGTGCAAGATAGTTGCTCACCGCCGATGGGCCATCGGACTCAGTGGGCCACGCGTGGATCTGCTCGGGCGTGATCGGCGAGACTCCGCTCGCTTCCGAAGTTTCGAGAAGGATGGAGTCAACAGCCGCGAGATTGGAGAGTGGGTTCGAACGCGGGACGTGCCGATCATCACCGAACCAGATGTGGGTCGCCTTCCACGGCATTCTGCCGGCGCTCTCAGGGGCTCGTAGCGATTGGTAGAGCGCGGCTGGGGTGCTCCCCCCAGTCGCGCAGAGGTGGAAGCGTCCACGTTGGTTGACTGCCTGCACCGCAGCTTCGACAACGAGGTTGGCGAGCGCGTTCGTCGCCGCCGCTGCATCCGCCGCCACAACGATCGTTGGCGCGTTGTTCATCCGACGAGCTGCGCAAATGTGCGCAGGATTGCAGGTGAGAGGGGGTCGACCTCACCCAGTTCGAGTGCCTGGCTGAGGAGCGCTGCATCTGTGGCGCGGGTTGCGCGCAGCGTGCGCTCGAGTACCAGCGTGCCGTTGATTGATGCGCGCACTTGGGTGCTCGTTCCGTCAGCGCGAACGGTGAGCTCCAACACGCCGCCGCGCCGCTCCGCAGTGATGTGGAGGGCGAGCGTTGTCCCTGATCGACCTGCACCCGCCACCGGTTCCAACAGCAACGCGATGCGCCGACCCTCCTCTTCGATCGCTCCGCTCCATGTGCCTCCGTGATTGCTGAGCGGCGCAGCGACCTGTGCGTTCAAGCGTGAGGCGAGCCACGCCAGGTGATACGTGGGCTTGACGATGTTCGTTGGAGCGCCGAGATTGTTCCCGGCGGAGTAGGTCGCTCGGATCTGGGTGATTGCATGGAGGTACGGGGCCACCTCAGCTTCATCGAAGGCGCGAGCAATCGCATCGCGCCATCGTGCTTGACGAATGAGTGCGAAGTCGCTGAGTCCGGTGCCAGAGCTGCTCGCGAGCGCGACGAGGTCGCGCACCACCTCCACTCCCGCGCCGCGCTGCTCAGCCCCATCAAAGAGCACGCGATCAACCCCGCGAAGCAGTTCTCTCAGATCGCGACTTGTCGGGTCTACGGTGTGATCCCACCAGAGAAGGGTAGGAAGGTCGTGAAGGGAGAGTTGCGGCACCATGCTGGAGAGGTGGCGTCCAGCCTCCCCGCCCGCATCGATCCAGAGAAGTTCTGTGCACGCCGACGTGCCGTCTCCGCGCGGAGTGACCGCGCAGAAGACCTCCAGCCGTGCCGTGAAGGTCGGCGGACCTTCTGGGTCGCGCGGCACGATAAAGAGAGTGCGTGAGGGGTTCCTCGGGAGGCTCGCGAGCGCGTTCGCCGCGCCGACCGCGCGCTCCTCACCGGGCGCAACCACCACGAGGTTCATCACGCCGGTGCGGACAGCGATGGGAGTCGCTCCGGTCACACCCGATGTGGTGCCCGAACTGATCTGTTGACGCGACTCCGTGCTGCTCCAGAGGCGTGCGAGCAGCGCATCGGCCTCCGCGACGGAGCGTGCGGTGGACTTCCATCGGAGTGTGGAGAGTTCGGCGGCGCTGAGGCTCATCGGGCGCTACAGCCTGCGCCAGCGACGCCCCTCGCGGGTGAGGAGTGTATCGGCCGCCTCTGGGCCCCACGTCCCTGCGGCGTAGTTTGGAAGCGCTGGTTCTGTTCCGACGAGCCATGACTCCATGATCGGATCGACGATGCGCCACGCCGCTTCGACTTCGTCGGCGCGGGTGAAGAGCGAGGCGTCGCCGAGGAGCGCGTCGAGGATGAGCGTCTCGTACGCGTCTGGGCTCTCCACTGAAAAGGCGGAACCGTAGGCAAAGTCCATGTTGACTGGACGCACATCGGTGCCGAGTCCCGGGACCTTCGCTGCAAATCGGAGCAGGATTCCCTCGTCCGGCTGAATCCGAATGACCAGCATGTTCGGCTCTGGTGCGTCACCGGTTGGCGAGAAGAGGCGCTGCGGAACATCTTTGAACTGGATGGCGATCTCCGTGGCGCGTTTCGGAAGCCGCTTCCCGGCGCGCAGATAGAAGGGGACCCCCGCCCAGCGCCAGTCGTCGATCTCGAGTCGTGCCGCAACAAAGGTCTCCGTCTCGGAAGCGGGGTCGACCTCAGGCTCGCTGCGATAGCCCGTCACCTCGGTTGCACCGATCCATCCCGGTCCGTACTGCCCGCGCACGACGTGATCGCCGACGGTTTCCGTGTTCAGAAGGCGCACGGCACGGAGGACCTTCACCTTCTCGTCGCGAAGGGCCTCAGCATCGAGAGTGGCGGGGGGCTCCATTGCGACCAGCGTAAGGAGTTGCAAGAGATGGTTCTGCAAGATATCGCGCAGGGCACCCGTCTCTTCATAGAATGCGCCACGGCCCTCGACCCCGATGGTCTCTGACACGGTGATTTGGACATGATCGATGTAGCGGCGGTGCCAGATCGGCTCAAAGATCAAGTTGCCAAACCGGAAGATCAGGATGTTGCGGACCGTCTCTTTGCCGAGGTAGTGGTCAATGCGATACACCTGACTTTCACGGAAGACCTTCCCAACTTCACGATTCAGCTTCACCGCCGAATCGAGGTCTCGCCCAAACGGCTTCTCGATGACAACCCGGCGCCAACCACTCTCACCCGTCTCATGATCAAGCCCGGCGGCGCCTAGCCCGCGGATGATCTCCGGAAATGATGAGGCTGGAGTCGCGAGATAGAAGAGGCGATTCCCTCCGATCCCAACCCGCGCGTCAATCTCGTCAAGGTGCCGACCCAGTGCGGCGTACGAATCAGGATCATCAAAGGCACCCTTCACGTAGCTGATGCGTGATGCGAACTCGCTCCAGCGCGCCTCGTCGATTGGCTTCACGCGAGCATGCTTTTCGAGGGAGGCACGAAGATCCGTGCGTATTGACGCATCGGACGCATCGCGTCGTCCGAAGCAGACGAGTGCGAATTTCTCTGGAAGGAGGTTGCCAGCCCAGAGGTGGTAAAGCGCAGGAACCACTTTGCGGTGGGCGAGATCGCCCGTGGCGCCGAAGAGGACGACAGCATTAGGGTCAGGGACACGTTCGATCCGAAGGCCTGATCGAAGCGGATTGGACTTGCTGCGCTTCGGCGCCGCCTTCTTCCCCGCGCGAGCAATGCGAAGGTCGCGGATGGTACCGCCGCCCTCGCCGGTCTTTCCGCTCCTCACTCCGGCTTCACCGCGTGTCCGCCGAACTGGTTGCGCAGTGCGGCGAGCACCTTCGCACTATACGAGTCCTCTTGGCGCGAACGGAATCTCGTCAAGAGCGAGAGGGTGATGAGCGGTGCGGGAACGTCGAGGTCGATCGCCTCCTGCACCGTCCAGCGTCCCTCGCCCGAATCTGCCACCCAGCCCTTGATGGACTTGAGTTCGTTCCCCTCGGCGCGGAAGGCGCGACCAGCAAGCTCGAGGAGCCAACTGCGAACCACCGAGCCCTGCATCCAGAGATCGGAGACCTGTGCCAGGTCCACCTTGTACCGCGATTTGGCGAGGATCTCGAACCCTTCCGCGTACGCCTGCATCAGGCCGTATTCGATCCCGTTGTGCACCATCTTGACGTAGTGACCAGCGCCGCTTGCGCCGCAGTGCATGTAGCCATCGTTCGGCGCAAGGGTGAGGAAGATCGGCTCCATCTCCTTTACCGGAGCGGCATCGCCGCCCACCATCATGCAGTACCCATTCTCGAGTCCCCATACGCCACCCGACGTACCAGCATCAATGAAGTGGATGCCGTGGCTCGCGAGCCTTTCGTGCCGCCGAATCGTGTCGTGGAAGTTGGAGTTGCCTCCATCGATGATGGTGTCGCCCTTTGCGAGGAGAGGAATGAGCTCGTCGATCATCGCCTCCGTTGCGTCGCCACTCGGCACCATCACCCAGACCTTTCGCGGTGACGGAAGTGCGGCCACAAGGTCGTTCACGCTGTAGGTGGGGAGTGCGCCATCTTTCGCAATCTCGTCGGTCTTCTCACGCGAGCGATTCCAGATTGCCACCTCATGTCCGCCACGAAGGAGGCGCTTGACCATGTTGCCACCCATTTTTCCTAGGCCAATGAATCCGATCTTCACAGAAGCCTCCTCACTTGTAGCCACACCTGGGCCGTCACTGAGATGCTAGCGCGTGCGTGCGACCTGCCGTGGATCAGGCACTGAGCGCGCGGCGGAAGAGCGACTCGACCGCGGCGAGTCCAGCGTCTGGGTTTGAGCCGAGGTGGATGCGCAGGACGGGCAACTCGTGGGCCACAAGTGAACGTGCGTCACCAAGCGCCTGCGCGTCGACCAGTTGGCCGAAGGTGAAACTGCTGCCTGGAATGTTGAGGTCGTGTGGCCGTCCGGCAACGAGCTGGACGAACCAGCCGACGGGCGCGCCCCCTTTATGCAGCTGGCCGGTTGAGTGAAGGAAGCGCGGACCGTAGCCGACCGTCGTGGCGCGACGTGTTGCATCGCGCACCAGGAGGCGGAGTGAGGTCAGCGTGGCGGTGCGCTCCGGCGTTGCGGCGATATAGGCATGAATCCCAACATAGCCCCGTTCCGAAAGCCGCTGGAGTTGACCGCCAATCAGTTTCTCTGCGTTATCGGTGAAGGCGGCAGGCAGTTCATCATCAACCCAGATGTGAAGGGGTCCATCCACGCACGATGGGTTGAGCGCTGGAAGGCTTCCAGTTGTGGCGAGTTCGCCGAGCACCTTCACCGTGTTCTGCTTCGATTCGGTGACATTCGGTTCGTCGAATGGATTGATGCCCAACACCGCACCCGCGATCGCCGTTGCCGCCTCCCAGTGCACGAACTCTCCACCGAGATCAATCGGATCCGCCAGGGTGTAGGAGATGACGGGATGACCGGCGGCGGCTAGCTCGTTGAGTCGCGCATCGACCGCGCTCCCATCCGCAGCGCGTGGTGGGCGGCCGTCTCGCAGCGCAATCCGCACGAAGAGACGATCGTCCTGATAGTTCGCATGGGTGCCGAGCGGCTCGAGGTCCACTGGGACGACCCCAACTCCGCGCTTACCGGTGCTCTCCGCAACGAGCTGTTCCGCCCAGGCTCCGAATCCGTGGATCGGTTCGTCGACGATGAGGGTCAACTTGTCTCGTCCTTCGCGCGCGAGTGCGCCAATGACCACACCAAGTGCAACCGCGCGATTCGCGGTCGGTTCTGGCTCGCGTAGTTGAGCGGCGGCGACCGCCCCCGCAGCGAGAAGCGAATCGAGATCGATTCCAAGGAGGCTGGCCGGCACCAGCCCCACAAAACTGAGCGCGGAGAATCGCCCACCAATTTCGGCTGGATTCAAAAAACGCTCGAGCATCTGCTCGTTGCCTGGTATCCCATCGATGCACGGCGAGGGGTCGCTGATCGCAATCATTGAGGCGTACGGGTCGATGTCTTCACCGAGTGCGCCTTTGATCCAACCCGCCGCGTAGGCGGCGAACGAGAGCGTCTCCGTCGTCGTTCCAGATTTGCTGGCGATGATTACCAGCGTCTTCGCAGGGTCGAGTCCAGCGAGGGTCGCAGCCACCGCTTCGGGGTCGGTGGAGTCGCAGACACGAATCTTCAGCCAGTCGTTGATTTCCGCAAATGCGGTCGCAAGAACCTCTGGGGCGAGCGACGAACCGCCCATGCCTGCCACGATCGCCGTGGTGAATCCTGCGCTTCTCACCTTCTCCCCAAACGCTTCGAGTGCCGGGACCTGCGTCGTAAAGTGGGCGGGGGCGTCAAGCCAGCCGAGCCGGTTCGCGATCGTCGCTTGCACCGCAGCATCGTCACTCCAGAGCGTCACGTCGTGATCGGCAAGTCGCGTTGCCCACTCTTCGACGCGCGCGCGCTCCAACGTGGAGTTGATCGCTGCAAGATCTGAGGTGCGTCCGATGTGCGCAGTGAATGGAAGTTTCAGTTCGCCGGTCACCCCTGCTCCTCTTCGATCTGCTGGACCTTCTTGGTTCGACGGACGTAACGCTCGGCGTCACTCGGTGCGGCTGCAAGGAAGGCGGCGAGCACGCTGGCCGCAGCTCCAGCATCGATAACCTTCGCACCGAGCGCGAGGACATTCATCGCGTCATGGACCACACCTTGCTCCGCTGAGGCTGGATCGTGAGCAATCGAAGCGCGAATGCCGCGGAACTTGTTGGCGGCGATCGTGACGCCGATCCCTGATCCGCAGATCAGGAGGCCGCGCTCGGCACCACCGCGCTGCATCAGCTCTGCAACGGCGCGCGACGCATCGGGGTAATCGTCAGTCGCATCGCTCCCGTCGCCACCAAGGTCGATCCCTTCCCAGTCGGGAGCGATCTTTTGGAGGTCTCGAAGGAGCGTCGCCTTCAGTGCGGCCCCCGCGTGATCAGCGGCGATGGCGAGCGTTCGCGGCGCCACCTCAGCTGACCTTGTGGCCGTCATGCAGGTGCGGGGTTGGGACCACGCCGCGGTGCGTCCCAGCGACCACGCCGCGTGCGACGTCTGCAATGCGCTCTGCGGTAAAGCCGAACTCGGCAAAGAGTCTTGGCGCAGGTGCTGATGCACCGAAGCGATCCATCGCGATGATCGCTCCGTCACTCCCCGTCCAGCGATCCCATCCGAGGCTGACGCCCGCTTCAATCCCAACGCGCGCGCGTACCGCGGCGGGGAGGACCGACTCGCGATAGGCGGCATCTTGATCGCCGAAGAGTTCAAGGCACGGCGCGGAGACGACGCGCGTTGGCGTACCGGAGGCTTCGAGAATATCTGCCGCAGCAACGGCGAGATGCACCTCGGATCCGGTTGCAATCAAGATCACCTTCGCCTGCGCGCTCGCCTCACGAATCACGTATGCGCCGCGCTTCACTCCAGCCGCCGCACCCGCGATAGATCCAGGAAGGACAGGCAGCTTCTGTCGCGTGAACGCAAGCACGGTGGGCGCGCTCCGTCGTTCGATTGCCACGCCCCACGCCTGTGCCGCCTCGTTCGGGTCGCCTGGTCGGAAGAAGCGTACGTTCGGAATGGCGCGGAGCGCCGCGTAATGCTCCACGGGCTGGTGCGTTGGACCATCTTCGCCAAGACCGATGGAGTCATGGGTGAAGACGAAGATGCTGCCGAGTTCCGCGAGCGCGGCGAGACGGAGCGATCCGCGCATGTAATCACTGAAGGTGAGGAACGTTGCGCTGAATGGGATCAGTCCGCCGTGGTAGACGATCCCGTTGGTGATCGCCGCCATGGCGTGTTCGCGCACCCCAAAGCTGATGTTGCGACCAGACTCTGTTGCGGTGAAGCGGCCCCCCTCATGGATATCGGTGAGGTTCGACTCTGAGAGGTCGGCGCTTCCGCCGATCAGCTCGGGGAGCACCGCAGCGAGCGCCTTGATGCTTGACTGGCTGACGTTGCGCGTTGGCGCATCGCCGCCGAGTTCGTACGTTGGGAGCGCGCGCTCCCACCCACTCGGCAGGCTACCCGCCATGCGCCGCTGCAGCTCCGCCGCCTCTGCTGGGAAGGCTGCCGCGTAGGCGAGGAGTCGCTTCGTGTGCGCCGCCACGAGTGCCTCGCCGTTGGCGACGGCGCCTCGGTAGAAGTCGGCAACCTCTGCTGGGACATCAAAGTCTGCATCTGGGTTCGCGCCATACGCGCTCTTGGTGAGCTTCACTTCATCTGGACCGAGTGGCGCACCGTGCGACTTCTGGCTTCCGGCCTTGTTCGGTGAACCGAAGCCGATGACGGTGCGCACCGCGATCAGGCTCGGACGATCATCCTTGATCGCTGCACTGATCGCCGCATCAATGGATGCAACGTCGTTGCCGTCAGCAACGCTACTCGTGTGCCATCCGTACGCATCAAATCGCTTGCGCACATCTTCCGACCAGGCTGTTGAGGTTGGTCCGTCAAGTTGGATGAGATTGTCATCCCAGAGATAGATCAACTTGCCCAGCTTCAAATGCCCCGCGAGCGATGCGGCCTCGGATGCGATCCCCTCTTGAAGGTCACCATCCGAAACGATCGCGAAGACGCGGTGATCGACCACGGTGTGCCCAGGTCGATTGAACTCTGCGGCGAGGCGTCGCTCAGCGATCGCCATCCCAACGCCGTTCGCAAATCCTTGACCGAGCGGTCCCGTGGTCGCTTCGACTCCAGCGGTGAGGCCGTACTCCGGATGTCCAGGCGTCAGCGAGCCCCACTGTCGGAACGCCTTCAGGTCATCAACGGTGAGTCCATAGCCAGTCAGATGGAGGAGCGAGTAGAGAAGTGCGCTCGCGTGGCCATTGGAGAGGATGAAGCGGTCACGATCGAACCAGCTCGGCGTTCGCGGTGCGTGACGAAGGTGGCGCGTCCAAATCGTGTGTGCCATTGGTGCGCACCCCATCGGAGCGCCAGGGTGACCTGAGTTTGCCGCTTGGACGGTGTCGATCGCGAGCGTGCGGATCGTGGTGATAGCGGACTGCTCGAGTCGTGGATCCATAGGTAACCCCCTGCGCGTTGGCTGGTGTCCGTTGATTGTAGACTCCCCCGAGTCAGCAGTACTGGAGGCAGAATGCCCCGAAGAAGCCTCATGAGCCGTCGTCCAACAAGCCTGCGTGCGGTCGCCGAAGTCGGCGTGCTGGTCGCCATGCTGATCTGGGCGGCAAACTTCACCGTGGTGAAGGCGGCGGTGACCGCCTGGCCGGTACTCCCATTCTCTGCGATCCGGATCACAGCAGCGGGGATCATCGTGCTCCTCTGGACACAGCTCCGTGGCGGCAGCATCCGCATGGCCCCCCGCGATCTCGTCATCACTGGGCTCTTCGGTGTGATCGGCCAGGGGACGTACCAACTTCTCTGGGCAGGTTCGCTGGGGACAATCAATGCGGGGACGAGTGCACTGTTGATTGCGGTCACGCCATTCCTCACCGCGATCTTTGCGGCGCTCTTTCGGATTGATCCGCTTCGACCAGCGACGATCGCTGGTGGTCTGATTGCATTTGCCGGCGTCGCCGCCGTCGCGATTGGTGAAGGGGCCGGCGCATTCGGTGGAACGACCGCTGGCGTCACTGCGACACTCCTCGCCGCAGCATGCTGGGCCTCATATCTTCTCGCTGGGGCGCGGGTGATCCCTCGTACGGGGGCACTCGCCTTCACCGGCTGGAGCATGGTGATTGGCGGCGCAGTGCTGATTCCATTCGGCGCGAGCCAGTGGATCGACCTCGGCTCACCTGCAATCCCCGCCGTTGCGCTCTTCGGCATTCTCTATGCCACGTTCGGTTCAAGCAGTCTCGCCAACGTGCTCTACTTCACCGCCGTGCCAGTCGTTGGCCCGGCGCGCGTGGCGAGTTTCCAACTCCTCGTTCCATTTCTGGCGGTCGTGATCTCCGCCTTCGTCCTCGGCGAAGCACTCGAACCTGTGCAGGCGGTCGGTGGCGCGCTCATCCTTCTCGGGATCTGGGCGGGCCGCCAAACGCGGCTCCCGTTCCGCCGTCGGCTGCGATAGACTCCGTCAGGCTCGCTCGGTAATCACTGAGCGCCCCGCCCAACACGAGGAGGCAGAGGGGACGAGATGGCGACGAAGTTTGTGTTCGTCACCGGTGGCGTCACCTCCTCCCTCGGCAAGGGGATCACCGCCGCATCTGTTGGACTCCTGCTCAAAGCGCGCGGTCTGCGCATCTCGGTTATCAAGCTCGATCCGTATCTCAACGTGGATCCGGGGACGATGTCGCCGTATCAGCACGGCGAGGTGTACATCACCGATGACGGCGCGGAGACCGACCTCGACCTTGGTCACTATGAGCGCTTCATCGATGTCAACCTTTCACAAGCCTCCAATGTCACGACGGGGCGTATCTACTCCACAGTGATCGCTCGAGAGCGCCGTGGCGACTACCTCGGTGGCACGGTGCAGGTAATCCCGCACATCACCAACGAGATCAAGGAGCGCGTCCTTCGTCGCGGTGGCGATGGTGTCGACGTGGTCATTGTCGAGGTCGGCGGAACGGTGGGCGACATCGAGTCACTCCCGTTCATCGAAGCCATTCGTCAGCTGAAGAAGGATGTTGGTCGCGGGAACTCGCTCTACATTCACGTCACGCTCCTCCCAGAACTCGCCGCAACGGGCGAACTGAAGACGAAGCCGACCCAACACTCCGTGAAAGAGCTTCGCGGCAGCGGCATACAGCCCGACGTGATCATTCTTCGAGCCGATCATCCGGTCCCCGATGACGTGCGCGAAAAGATTGCCCTCTTCACCGACGTGTCGATGGAGGCGGTTGTCCCCGCAACCACGGCGCGAACCATCTACGAGGTCCCGCTGCAGTTCGAGAAGTTTGGACTCGGCGACCTTCTCACGCGAGAACTTGGCATCGACGCAACCGTCCCCGACCTCACCAGGTGGGAGCAGCTCGTAGCCTCAATCGTCGCGGAGAAGCCTGCGGTCGAGATTGCGATCGTCGGCAAGTACACCGAACTCCCTGACGCCTACCTCTCCGTGACCGAGGCACTCCGACACGCAGGTTGGGCCCATGGTGTGGATGTGCGCCTGCGCTGGGTGAACGCAGAGCAACTTGATGATGCAGATCCGGCGCACGTATCGGCGCAACTCGCGGGAGCACATGGCGTGCTGGTCCCAGGCGGGTACGGATACCGAGGCATCGAGGGAAAGATCCGAGCGGCGCATACGGCGCGCACCGAGCGTATTCCGTACCTTGGCCTCTGCCTCGGGTTGCAGATCGCGGTGATCGAATTCGCCCGCGAAACACTCGGCTCTGCGGATGCGAACTCCACGGAATTCGACATGTTCACGAAGCACCCCGTCATCGACTTCACGCCTGATCAACGCGGCGTCGAGGAGAAAGGGGGAACCCAGCGACTCGGCCTCTATCCGGCAAAACTCGCCTCGGGCTCCCGCGCCGCAACCGTGTACGGCACCGAGATTGCCTACGAGCGGCACCGTCACCGATTCGAGGTGGCAAATCGGTTCAAGCCGCAGCTCGAGGCCGCTGGGATGAGCTTCTCTGGCGTCTCGCCAGATGGCCGCCTAGTGGAGATCATCGAGCTCGCCGATCACCCGTGGTTTGTCGCCAGTCAATTCCACCCAGAGTTCACGAGTCGTCCGCTTCGGCCAAACCCACTCTTCGACGGATTCATTGGCGCCGCGTTGGCTCTCAAGGAGGGTCGCCTCGCCGCCTACACCCCGCGAATGGTCGGAGTGCGCGATGATGAGGCGGTACAGGCTGAGCGTCGAAAGGCGATTGAGGCGGCCGCCCAGAAGGCTGCAACGCGCAGCAACGGAACAGGAGCAGCATCATGAAGTTCTTCCTCGATACGGCAGACATCAACGAGATCAAGACGGGTATCAGTTGGGGGATCGTTGATGGTGTCACGACCAACCCTTCGCTCTACGCCAAGGTCGGAGGTTCATACGAGGAGCTCCTCAAGGAGATCTGTGGACTCACCAAGGGGCCAGTCTCCGCGGAGGTGATCAGCGATGATGCAGACGGCATGGTGAAGGAGGGGCTCGCCTTCGCGAAGATCGCCGCTAACATTGTGGTGAAGGTCCCCATGACGACGCAAGGGCTCGCGGCGATCAGTCGCCTCAAGAGCGAGGGGATCAAGACCAACTGCACCCTGATCTTCACCGCCAACCAGGGACTCCTCGCCGCGAAGGCCGGCGCGTCGCTGATCAGTCCATTCGTGGGGCGGCTTGATGACATCAGCGAGGACGGAATGACGGTGATTCGAGAGCTAGCAGAGATCTTCTCGCACTACGAAGAGCTGGATCACTGCGAGATTCTCGCCGCCTCCATCCGTCACCCACGCCACGTCACCGAGGCGGCGCTTGTCGGCGCGCACGTGGCAACCATGCCACTCAAGGTTCTTGAGCAGATGTCGAAGCATCCGCTCACCGACAAGGGGATCGCGGTGTTCAAGGCCGACTGGGCAGCGGCGAAGGGCGGAAAGTAGCTACCTCCCGACCCCGTTGACGTGGGGGCAGGCTTCCCGTAGAGTCTGCACATCCCCCCACTCCTCCCGCGCAGAGGCGTTGGACGTTTCGTGCGGGGATCCAAGCGCAAACCTCAGTCAAGGAAGGTATCCAACCCCATGTCAATGAACGACCCACGCAACCGCGGACCGCGACGAGGCCCTCGACGCGGTCCTGGCATGAGTAGCGGCCAGGGCGGAATGCGTATACCGCACGGTTCCCTTCCGCACGATGTGGAGGTGCTCTCCGAAGCCGACCTTGCGGCAGAAGGCCTCTACACCTTTGCCACGCTCGCAAATATGACGGCGAGTGAACTGATGGCGGCGGCAAAGAAGTTCAACGTCACGGCCTCCCAGCAGGAAGATCTCCCTCGCGTCATCCAGAAGATTCTCACCGCACAGGCAGAAGAGCAGGGGCAAGTGTGGGCGGAAGGGATCCTTGAGATTGTGGACGAAGGGTATGGTTTTGTTCGACGCAACGGACTCCTTCCAAGTGCCGACGATGTCTATGTACCGTCGCCAATGTTGCGACGAATCGGCCTTCGACAAGGGGACACCATTGGTGGCGTGATCCGCGCCCCACGAGAGGGTGAAAAGTTCTGGGGCATGCTTCGGGTGGAGATCATCTCCGGAACGGACCCAGAGTCCGCGCGTCGTCGGCCGCACTTTGGTGATCTGACGCCAATCCATCCGATTGAGCTCATCAACTTGGAGACGGACCCATCAAACCTCTCGCAGCGACTGATCAACCTTGTCAATCCTCTCGGAAAGGGGCAACGTGCGTTGATCGTTTCGCCACCGAAAGCTGGCAAGACGAGTCTCTTGAAGCAGATCGCGCAGGGTGTGACCGCCAACTACCCGGAGATTTCCTTGATGGTCTGCCTGATTGGCGAACGCCCGGAAGAGGTGACTGACATGCGCCGCTCGGTGAAGGGCGAGGTGATCTCGTCAACCTTCGACGAGCCGACGGAGAATCACACCCACGTTGCGGAGATGGCACTCGAGATCGCGAAGCGACGCACCGAGGCAGGCGCCGACGTGGTGGTTCTCCTCGACTCCATTACCCGTCTGGCACGCGCGTACAACTTGGCACTCCCGCCGTCCGGACGCACGCTGTCTGGCGGCATCGATCCGATCGCCCTCTACCCACCGAAGCGCTTCTTCGGCGCCGCACGCAAGCTCGAAGAGGGTGGCTCGCTGACGATCATCGGCACCTGCCTTGTGGACACGGGGTCCAAAATGGATGACGTGATCTATGAGGAGTTCAAGGGAACGGGTAACTCCGAGTTGGTCCTTGATCGAAAGCTTGCGGAGAAGCGCATCTTCCCTGCCATTGATGTGCAGCGCTCTGGTACGCGCCGTGAGGAGCTCCTCCTCGACGAGGCGAC
>Ga0129336_10001696_pt1 | contig 13438 bp, 14 predicted proteins | sample CPB6_02_DNA_FD_96878 | JGI IMG/M metagenome (GOLD analysis project Ga0129336, IMG submission 96878) | Freshwater to marine salinity gradient microbial communities from Chesapeake Bay, USA - CPBay_Sum_0.6_0.2_DNA | ecosystem: Environmental > Aquatic > Marine > Coastal | place: USA: Chesapeake...
GCTCACCAAACCGCTTGCGTGTGCTGCCAAGCACACGACGCGCGGTGTTGGCGATCAAATCATCCCGTTTTTGGACTCGAACGCGCATGGCGGGAGTTTTGAACACCATCCCTAGCCCTTGAGTTTGCGCTGCAGAAAGTCAAGCCGGTCCTGACCCCAGAATAGTTCGCCATCGAGCACATAGGTGGGTGCCCCAAAGACCCCGGTATCGATGGCCTGTTGGGTGATTTGCTCGTAGCGGTCCATCACCGCGGGGCTGGCTGATTGTTCCAGCCGCAGCGCGGGCAGGCCTGTCTCGGCCAGCAGCTCGGCCAGTACCGCGGTATCGGCAATATTGCGCTCCTGAGCCCACACTGCAGCCAGCACTGCCCCGGCTAGGCGCATGGCCGATTCCCAGCCGTCGTTCTGGTCCACGGTAATGATGAGTTGCGCCGCCGCATTGCCGGCCACCGGAAAGTATTTGGGGTGCACATTCAAGGGCAATTGCAGGTGATCGCGAAAGCGCGCCAGCTCCACCAGCCGATAGGCTTGGCGTTGCGGCGAGCGCTTGGGCAAAGGAAGCCCACCTGAGACCGGGAAGACCTTGCCCAGATCGGCAGGCAAGACCCGCACCGTCGCGCCAGCTTCTCGCACCATGGTGGTGAAGCGGGCATGTCCCAGGTAAGTCCAGGGACTGTTGGGGGCAAAGTAGTAATCAATCGTGCGGCTCATCGGTTCTCCTTAACAAACAAGGAACAATGGTATCTTGTTCGGGTGAATTTTCTGCCCAACCCTCAACTTGGAGACACATTTTGAACAAGGTTTTACTCATCACCGGGGGAAGTCGCGGCATTGGTGCGGCCACCGCATTGATGGCAGCCCAGCAAGGATGGGCGGTCGCGGTCAATTACGCCAGCCGGTCAGACGCCGCCGAGCATGTGGTGCAAGAGATTGCTGGGCGGGGTGGCCAAGCCATCGCTGTGCAGGCCGATATAGCCAACGAAGCCGAGGTGCTTTCCATGTTTGAGCAGGTGCATGCCCGGCTTGGGCCTCTGTGCGGCCTGGTCAATAACGCGGGCGTCGTGGATCTGCCCGCCCGGGTGGATGAGATGAGCCTGGCGCGCTGGCGTCGCATGATTGATATCAACATCATTGGCAGTTTTCTCTGTGCGCGTGAGGCAGTACGCCGCATGAGTACGCGGCACGGTGGCCAGGGCGGTGTCATCGTCAACCTGAGCAGTGTGGCCGCAGTGCTGGGTGCGCCGGGCCAGTATGTGGACTACGCAGCGACCAAGGGCGCGATCGACACCTTCACGGTAGGCTTGGCACGCGAGGTGGCCAGTGAAGGCATTCGGGTCAACGGGGTGCGTCCTGGATTGATCGACACCGAAATCCACGCCAGTGGCGGTCAACCCGAGCGTGCCTGGCAGCTGGCTGGCTCGATTCCCATGAAGCGGCCAGGCAATGCACAGGAAATCGCCAGTGCCATTGTCTGGTTGCTGTCCGAGCAAGCCAGTTACACCACAGGCAGCTTGCTGGATGTGACAGGCGGTCGCTGAATCAACACTTGCGCGCAGCCTTTGCGCGCCGGACAGACCCGCCCAGGATCAGGAGGTGAGACGCTTGAGCGCCTCGGCGTATTTGGCCGCTGTTTTTTCGATCACCTCGGCTGGCAGCTTGGGGGCCGGTGGCTTCTTGCCCCAGGGTTGACCGTTCACCAAGGCCGCCTCCAGCCAGTCCCGCAGGAATTGCTTGTCATAGCTGGGCGGGTTGCTGCCTTCGGCATAGCCCTCCACCGGCCAGTAGCGTGAGGAGTCGGGGGTCAGCACCTCGTCCATCAGCACCAGCGTACCGCTTTGATCCAGGCCAAATTCAAATTTGGTGTCAGCAATGATGATGCCTTTTTGGAGTGCGATTTCAGCGGCCGCCTTGTAAATGGCGATGGAGATGTCGCGGATCTTGGCGGCCAGTTCGGCGCCGATCATCTGAACCGTCTTCTCAAAGGTGATGTTTTCGTCATGTTCGCCCGCCTCGGCTTTGGCCGCCGGGGTGTAGATCGGCTCGGGCAGCTTGCTGGCATTTTTCAGGCCCGCGGGCAGCTTGACCCCGCAGACCGATTGGCTCTCCTGATACTCCTTCCAGCCACTGCCAGCCAGATAGCCGCGCACCACCGCTTCCACCGGGATGGGCTTCAGTCGCTTGACCAGCATGGCACGGCCCTGGACCTGCGCCACCTCGGCCGGCGTGACCACGCTCTCGGGCGCCTGGCCGGTCAGATGATTCGGGCAGAGGTGCCCGAGCTTGTCAAACCAGAACAGGGTCATCTGGGTCAGCAATTCACCCTTGCCTGGAATCGGCTCGCCCATGATCACATCAAAGGCGCTGATGCGATCGGATGCCACCATCAGGATGCGGTCGTCTCCCACCGCATAGTTGTCGCGCACCTTGCCACGCGCGAGCAGCGGCAGCGAAGTGATGGAGGAGGTATGCAAGGCAGAGGTCATGGTGCAGGCTGAAAAACAAAAAGCCCGACGCATCGCGCCGGGCCCCAGATTATCGCAAGAAGCGCCGGCCCTAATGCACCAGCTGAGCCAATTCACCCTGAGCGTACTTGGAGGCCATCACCGACAGCCCCTGCCCTTTGATTTTGCCAGCCTGGCCCTCACAGCCAAACTCCAGGTAACGCGCCTTGCAAACCGCCTTGGCCGCCTCGCGCGCTGGCTTGAGCCATTCGCGGGCATCGAACTTGTCAGGGTTTTCGGCGAGAAACTTGCGTACCGCGCCGGTCATGGCCAGGCGGATGTCGGTATCGATATTGATCTTGCGTACACCATGCTTGATCGCCTCCTGGATTTCCTTGATCGGAACGCCATAGGTTTCCTTCATCTTGCCGCCATACTGGTTGATGATGGCCAGCAGCTCCTGGGGCACCGAGGAAGAGCCGTGCATCACCAGATGGGTGTTGGGAATTCGGGCGTGGATTTCCTTTACGCGGGAGATGGCCAGAATGTCGCCTGTGGGTGGTCGGCTGAACTTGTAGGCCCCGTGGCTGGTGCCGATGGCAATGGCCAGCGCGTCCAGTTGGGTGGCCTTGACGAACTGGGCCGCCTCCTCCGGGTCGGTCAGCATCTGGCTGTGATCGAGCTTGCCCTCAGCGCCTATGCCATCTTCCTCGCCAGCATCGCCGGTCTCCAGATTGCCCAGGCAACCGAGTTCACCCTCGACAGTGACGCCCACCTTGTGCGCCATGACCACCACCTTGCGTGTCACGTCCACGTTGTAGTCAAACTCTGCGGGCGTTTTGCCATCTTCCTTGAGCGAGCCATCCATCATGACCGAGCCAAATCCCAGAGAGATTGCCCCCTCGCAGACCTTGGGGCTAGTGCCATGATCCTGGTGCATCACCAGGGGAATATGCGGATAGGACTCACAGGCAGCCTGAATCAGGTGCTTGATGAACGGCTCACCCGCATACTTGCGCGCACCCGCGCTGGCTTGCAGGATGACTGGCGCACCCACCTCGTCGGCCGCGGCCATCACCGCCTGCACCTGCTCCAGGTTGTTCACATTGAAGGCCGGAATGCCATAGCCATTGGCGGCGGCATGGTCCAGCAATTCGCGCATTGAGACAAGTGGCATGGTTACTCCCAGTCAATCGGCAGCAGCGACACGCTGCCAGGAAGCTGATTTTAGCGGCTTGAGGGGCTCATGAGCCTCACAGCTCAGTCCAGCACCTGCACTGTCTTGTGGGCTGGGTCGATACGCAGCCGTGATCCACTGGCAATCGCCTCGGTAATATTGACATCAAAACCAGCCAGCATGGTGATGCCCGCATGGGCCGCGCCCTGGGCCAGAATCGGGTTGACCGTATTGAACACAATGGCCGCCGGGTAAAGGTTGCGCGACTTCATTTCATAGAGCATCCAGGCACTGGCCACGCCGCCCTTGGCGGTATCGAGCACCAGGATCTTGCCGTGATAGGACTGGCCAAACAGCTTGTGCGCCGGCCGTGAGAAGCGCCCCTCCAGGCGGTTGAGGTCGTAGCGGGCCGAAAAGCCGTCATTGGCACTGAGGCATTCAGCTTCGACCTGCTGGCCCATGGCATGACGGGCGGTGAAAATTTTTCCTGTCATTGGGGTACCTCCGTCCTGAGGGCTACGGTGCGAGCGCCCCCAGGCGGCAACGCGGCGCTCATGCCAGCCTCCCGGTTTCAGCCGCGGCGACACACTCTTCCATGGAGGCCAGCATCGGCGTGTAGCCATAGCCGCCGAGGATGTTGACCATCTTGGCGCTGTTGGTGGCCAGGCGCTTCCAGCCATTGACCTCGGCAATCTCGCGCGCGTAGGACTGGTAGAAGCACATGCCGGCAAACACCGTGCCGCCCGCGGACTCGATCGTCTCGGTATAGCCCATGCGGTCGGCATCGGGCTTGACCTGAGGGCTGGTCACCGCCAGCAGGGGAATCTTGAACTTTCTGTCTTCACACAGGGCGGCCAGGTCGCGGATTTCCAGCAGGCTCAGCTGGGGGGCGGAAAACACCACCACATCCACTTCATCGGTCACCCGGTAAGAGCCCTGCAAGGCCATGACTTCGGCACGCTCAATCGTGCGCACCGGCAAGTGCGCCATGTTGAGGTCTTGCGCGCGGATGGCTTCCGGGGTGATGCCCACCATATGAAACAGCGCGGTGGAGCCAAAACTGGCCATGGCCGCGCCAAAATGCTTGAGCGAGTCGGAACCCGGATTGCCTTCCACACCTTCGAGGACCGGCACCTCCCAGTAATTGCCCGAGTGCTTGCCGATGAAGCCGCCCAGCGCGCCCCATTCATTGAGTGTTTGTGGCCGCCAGTTGATGCGAAAGCGCCGGCCCGGTTGCCGGTGTTGATCCAGGTGAAAGCCATAGCGGGGAGTCCGCCCAGTCTGCCCGGCTGCCAGGGCCGAGGGACCGCCCTCAAAGTTGGAGCGCGCACCGCAGATTGAATTGGAGTAGATCACCACCCCGGTGTCACCAAAGGCGACATGCTCGCCAAATCCTGGTGCCATGATGGTCTGGTAGTTGATGCAGGTATCGGTCATCGACACACCCATCTTGACAAAGGCGGCGATGGCGCGCCGCTCCAGGCTGATCATCTGGTCGGTCTGCCCAAGCTGCTTGGCCTTGTTGAAATCGGTGCCGCGCGGATCGGTGATGGTCGGGATTCGCACCACCCGCTCCTTGCCGCCATTTTTGGTGAGGGATTCCAGCCACTCAACTCCGGCCTCACCCAGACTCTCGGTGTCGGCCATGATGTGCGATTGCGAGACCGGCACCATGTCGGCGGCACCAAAAAACTCCCCCACCTTAATTTGATGGGCTATCGCGGCCTGGCGAACCGGCCCCAGCTCGCCGGCCAGCATGGCCTGTTCTTCTGCATTGAGCTTCATGCTTGTCCTAGAAATGAATTCCTGCTGACTCAGTCCACTGTGGCACCGGAGTCGCGTACCGCCTTGGCCCACTTGGCAACTTCGCGCAGCTGAAATGCCGCCAAACTTTCCTGCACCTCGGTATGGGGCACCACCCCCAGATTTCCAAGCTTTTGCCCGTAGGCTGCCGAGGCCGCAATCTTTTCTACCGCCGTCTTCAATTGCTGTTGCAGGCCCGCGGGCAAATTCGCCGGGGCAAACACCGCCCACCAGGCGGTTGACTCAAACTGGGGTAGCCCTTGTTCAGCCACTGTGGGCACATTGGGCAGGACCGGGGAGCGCGTCTTGCTGGTGACAGCCAGGGCCCGGGCCCGACCGGAATTGATATGACCGATCACCGATTGCACCGGGTCAAACATCGAGGCGATCTGCCCGGCAATCAGGTCCGTGACCGCAGGAGCGCTGCCCTTGTAGGGGACATGCTTGAGCTTGACCTGGGCGGCAGACTCAAACAGGGCGCCCGTCAGATGCCCTGGAGTACCGTTGCCCGCAGTTCCAAATACCATGCTGTCTGGCGATTCTTTGGCTTGACGGATGTAATCGGTCAGATTTTTGGCCGGGTTGGCGGGATTGACCACGATCGCCAGCGGCGCACTGGCCACCAACGCGATCGGCGTGAAGTCCTTGACCGGGTCATAGCTCAGTTTTTTGTAGAGGCTGCCATTGATGGCGTTGGTGCCCACCGTGCCCATCAACAAGGTGTAGCCATCCGGCGCAGATTTCGCCACCGCATCGGCCCCAATCGAGCCACCAGCTCCCCCCTTGTTGTCAATAATCACCTGTTGCTTGAGTTCATCACCCAACATTTGCGCCAGGGGGCGGGCCACGATGTCAGTGGGCCCTCCCGCAGGAAAGGGAACCACCAGACGGATCGGCTTGACCGGGTAGGTCTGAGCCCAGGCGGACATGGCAAAGAACAAGGCGGCAAAACTCAGGGCCACAAAAAGCGGGGTTTTGCCTGACACTGGCCAAGATGGTTTCATGGTCGACTCCAAAAATATCAACAAACGACAGCACCGCGCGCCGGGCCCGAGCCGGCCTAAGAAACTCGGCAAATTTTGAGCATATTGGTGCCGCCCGGTGAGCCCATGGGCTCGCCACAGGTGATGGCGTAAATATCGCCGCGCTGCACGATGCCGCGATCTTTCAGGTGCTGCTCTGCCTCCTCCAGGGCAGTGTCACGGTCACCGCTGGTATTCATGAGCAGGGGCCGGACATTGCGGTACAAAGCCATTTTGCGTTGAGTAGCCACCTTGGAGGTCAGCGCGTAGATCGGGATGTTGATACGGTAACGGCTCATCCACAGCGCAGTGGAGCCGCTTTCGGTCAGGGCCACGATCGCTTTGGCGCCCAGGTGGTGGGCAGTGAACAGTGCGCCCATGGCGATGGACTGGTCGATCCGGCTGAATTTTTTGCCGGAAAAGTCATCGTCCAGCGCCAAGGCCTCGGCCTGGTCGGCCGCTAGGCAGATCGCGGCCATCTCCACCACGGTTTCCAGCGGATAGCGGCCAGCAGCGGTTTCCGCAGAGGTCATCACCGCATCGGTGCCATCGAGCACCGCGTTGGCCACATCACTCACCTCCGCGCGGGTGGGCACCGGATTGTTGACCATCGATTCCATCATATGGGTGGCGGTGATCACCGTCTTGTCCATGTCGTGGGCCAGGCGGATCATGCGCTTTTGCAGGGCCGGCACTGCCGCGTTGCCGACCTCGATGGCCAGATCGCCCCGCGCCACCATGATGCCGTCGCTGGCCCGCAAGATCTCCTCGAGTTTGGGGATCGCCTCGGCGCGCTCAATCTTGGCGATCAGGTGGGGCTTGTGGCCAAATGGCGCCGCTGCCACATTGCACAGCTGGCGCGCCATTTCCATATCGGTGGCGCTTTGAGGAAAGCTCACTGCCACATAGTCGGCCTGGAAGGCCATGGCAGTTTTGATGTCCTCCATATCCTTGCCCGTCAGGGCCGGCGCTGTCAGCCCACCACCGCGCTTGTTGATGCCTTTGTTATTGGACAGTTCTCCGCCAACTGTGACCTGGCAATGGACGGCCTGCCCCTTGACCGCTTCGACCACCATCACAATCAGACCGTCCGCCAGCAGCAGCATGTCACCCACCACCACATCGCGCGGCAGCTCCTTGTAGTCCAGGCCTACTGCCGATGCATCGCCTGGCTCGGTGCGTCCAGCGTCGAGGACAAATTTCTGGCCGGTGGTCAGCAGCACCTTACCCTCGGCAAATTTGCCAACCCGGATCTTGGGGCCCTGCAGGTCGGCCATGATGGCCACTTCGCGCTCGGCGCGCTTGGCTGCGGTGCGCACCAGGGCAGCGCGGTCGATATGGTCCTGAGCCTTGCCATGGCTAAAGTTGAGCCGTACCACATTGACCCCGGCACGGATCATTTTTTCAAGCAGCTGTGGGTCGCTCGAGGCAGGGCCCAGGGTGGCAACGATTTTGGTGGCTCGGCTTGGCATGGAGGATTCTTAGAAGTTAGGCCGTCGATTTTCACACGTAAACTGCCCTGCTCCGGCAGCAGGCAGAATCAACTCTCCGCACATCTGGGCCAGGTCTGCCGGATCTTGCGCACCATTGTTCTTCACATCAGAACGCACTTAACGTATGAAAAACCATCCCCATCTGGCTGGCATCGCGCTGATGGTCAGCGGCATGTTGCTGTTCACCCTCAATGACGCCCTGGGCAAATGGCTGGTCGCCGATTATTCAGTGGGTCAGATCCTGGCCATCCGTAGCGCCGCGGCGCTGCTAATCCTGGTGCCCTACCTCTGGCGACAGGGCCTGCTCGGCAGCCTGTGGCGGGTGGAACGCCCCCGGCTGCAGGCGCTCAGGGTGGCCCTGGTCATCGCTGAGGTGGCGCTGTTCTATTTGGCAGTACGTCATTTGCCTCTGGCGGATGTCTTCATGTTTTACCTGGCCTCCCCGATTTTCGTCACAGTGCTGTCTGCCCTGCTGTTGCGCGAACATGTCGGGCCGGCTTCCTGGGTGGCAGTCGTCGCGGGATTTGCCGGCGTCCTGCTGATCTTTCCACCCAGTGCGGCCGCCCTGACACTGCCAGCGTTGATGGCATTGGGAGGCAGCCTCTCGCTGGCTCTGATGATGATCCTGGCGCGCCATCTGCGCGGCAGCAATGGCTTTCACCTGATCACCCTGCAGACCTCAGGCGTGGCGCTGGCCGGTCTGAGCACCTGGCCCATGGGGTGGCTCGCGCCAGGCCCGCTGGCCTTTGGCCTGATCTGTTTGCTGGGCATTGTGGCGACCACCGCGCACTTCATGCTCAACCACGCGGTTCGGCTGGCGCCAGCGAATGTGGTGGCGCCCTTCCAATACAGCGCCATCGTGTGGGCCATGGCGCTGGGCTATCTGGTCTGGGGCGATGTGCCTTCAGCCGGCGCCTTGCTGGGCGCAACACTCATTGTGGGCGCCGGACTGGCCATTTTTTTCCATCAGAACCGGGCAGACATGAAGGCGGAGTTGGCAGAAAAAACCACCAGCGAAGTCTGACTGATCCAAGCGCACAAGCGGTGTCGGCGCGCTTCAGCTGGCGCGCTGGGAGAGGATCTCGAAGGCGGGCAGGGTCTTGCCCTCGAGCACCTCCAGAAAGGCGCCTCCCCCAGTGGAGATATAGCCCACCTGCTTCTCGATGCCGTACTTGGCAATCGCCGCCAGCGTGTCACCTCCCCCGGCAATGCTGAAGGCACTGCTGTGGGCAATCGCCTTGGCGATTTCTCGGGTTCCATTTTCAAAGGGGGCAAACTCGAACACCCCGACCGGGCCATTCCAGACCACCGTACCTGCTGCCATGAGCTGGGAAGCCAGCATTTTGGCTGTCTGTGGCCCGATGTCCAGGATCAGGTCGTCGTCGGCCACCTCGTGGGCCAGCTTGACGGTCGCCTTGGCGTCGGCCTTGAATTCCTTGGCAGTGACCACATCGACCGGGATGGGTACCGCCGCACCCCGTTTTCCCATGGCCTCGATCACAGCCTTGGCCTCGTGCACCAGGTCTGGCTCAGCCAGGCTTTTGCCGATCTTGAGGCCTGCGGCCAACATGAAGGTATTGGCGATGCCGCCCCCCACAATCAGCTGGTCTACATTTTTCGCCAGGCTTTGCAGGATGGTGAGCTTGGTGCTGACTTTGGATCCAGCCACGATCGCCACCAGAGGCCGCTTGGGCGACTGCAAGGCTTTGCCAATGGCATCCATTTCGGCGGCCAGCAAGGGGCCAGCGCAGGCGATGGGCGCAAAGCGGGCAATGCCATAGGTGCTGGCTTCAGCGCGGTGAGCGGTGCCAAAGGCGTCGTGCACGAAGATGTCGCACAGGGCGGCCATCTTCCTGCCTAATTCCTCGCTGTTCTTTTTTTCCCCTTTGTTGACACGTACGTTTTCCAGCATGAGGAGCTGGCCAGGCTTTACCGAGACGCCCTCGGTCCAGTTGGCCACCAGTGGAATGTCTCGTGCCAGCAGCTCGCCCATGCGCCTGGCCACCGGCGCCAGGCTGTCCTCGGGTTTCATGTCGCCTTCGGTGGGTCGGCCCAGGTGGGAGGTGACCATGACGGCCGCTCCTGCGTCCAGGGCCATCTGGATGCAGGGCAAGGAGGCCCGGATGCGGGTGTCTTCCGTGATGCGCCCCGAGTCATCCTGCGGCACGTTGAGATCGGCGCGGATGAAAACACGCTGGTTTTTTGCCCGGCCTTGCCGGCACAGGTCCTCGAAGCGGATGAAGTTCATGATGAAAAAATATGGATGTGGAAATTGATGCGCCAGCACCTGGGCCGCAGGTTGAGGCTTATTTTAGGTGGGCATCCTGATCACGCGAGCTACCAGCCCAGCCCAAGATGCAAGGGCAGAAAGACCGCCATGCCCAGCACGATGGTGAGCAACGCATCACGCCAGCTGTAATACACCAGCAAGCCCACGGCTGCGGCAAACAGGCGCGCATCCTGCCAGGTGTCAAGCAGCACGCCCTGACTCATCACCACCTCGGGTGCTACCACCGCTGACAGGGCCGCAATCGGCGCATATTGCAGGCCGCGCTGCGCCCAGTGCGGCAGGGTCCAGGGCTTGCTCGAGATGAAAAAGAAGCAGCGCGTCAACACCGTCACCCCCGTCAAGCCCACGATGATTGCAATGGTCCACCAATCCGTCATGTGCTCCATGCCCCCTCAGCTTCAAAGCCCGAGCGCCTGCTTGCTGCACACGCAGTCGCGCCAAATGCCCGGCCTGAACACAGCGCGCGGGCTTTGGGGTGACTCCAGACCAGGCTCATGTCGGGCCGCCTGGTCGACGCAGCCACGATGATTTTTCCATCACCATGCTCAATAGCACCGCCGCCGCAATAGCCAGCACGATATTGAGCTTGAGTGGCAAGGCATAGGCCGCCACGGCCACCGCCGCCGCCACCAGCGCCGCAATCAGTCTTAGCCGGGTGCTGGCCAGCGAGCTCATGATCGCCAGTAAGCACAGGATGCCGGCAAAGCCCAGGCCCCAGTGGGTCGGGATGATGTTGGCCAGTGCAATACCCACCAGGCTGGAGCCAACCCAACTCAACCAGGCCATCAGGCAACTGCCTGCCAGGTACGCCTCCTGGGCCAGGTGCTGCGCCTCCAGGCTTGGCCCGTTCTCGCTCCTGGCTGGATGGGGATACTTTTTGGTAAACAGGGCATAGCTGATATCGGCGGTGAGATAGCCGTGTAGCATTCTTTGCCAGCGCGGCAAGTGCATCAGGTAGTCGCGCAGGTGCAGGCTGAACACCACAAAGCGCAGGTTGACGCATAAAGCCGTTGCCAGAATCACCCAGGTCGGCGCACCGGCCACGATCAGTGGAATAGCCGCCAGCTGGGAACTGCCGGCGTAAACCAGAACCGCCATCAATACCGCCTCGAACAGACTCATTCCCGACTTGAACATTGCCACCCCGGTCATCAGGCCCCAGGCCGCCAGTCCGGTTGCCTGGGCCAGCATGTCGCGCGCGGCCAGGGCATACTCGGGCTGTTGTCTCAGACGGGGCGACAGAAACATCAGGAGCCCGGATCTGGTGACAGGTGTACTGCGAGGCTGAACACCTGGCCGGGCTGGATAGGAAAGCCGCGCAAAAAGTCCTGCGCCGCCAGCCTCTTGCCACCTGCGCGTTGCAACTCCTGCAGCCGCATCACCCCTTGACCGGTGGCCACATCGATACCCAGCGCCGTCACGGCCAGAACCTGTCCAGCCTGGCCCGGTGCCGGTTCAGTGCAAAGCAGTTGCGCGCGCCAGATCTTGAGGGACTCTGGACCCAGTTGTGCGGTGGCGCCCGGAAAAGGATTGAAGGCACGGATGCGACGCTCAATCGACGCCGCAGGCTGTGACCAGTCGAGTGCACCCTCGTGCCTGGCGAGTTTGTGGGCATAAGACACACCCTCGACCGGCTGGGGCTGCCCCTGCAGCGCCCCACTCGATGCGTCAGCCAGCGCTTGCACGATGAGTCGGCCGCCCAGCTCGGCCAGTTTGTCGTGCAAGGTAGCGGCCGTGTCATCCGGCGCTATGGCGAGCTGCTCCATCAACAGGATGTCGCCGGTGTCCAGGCCGGCATCCATCTGCATGATGGTCACGCCGGTGTGGGAGTCTCCCGCCTCGAGGGCGCGCTGGATCGGCGCGGCTCCCCGCCAGCGCGGCAGTAGCGAAGCATGAATATTCAGGCAGCCATAGCGCTTGTCAGGCGGCGAGGCCGGTGCGCTGCTGGGCGCATGCTCATCCAATACCCATTGCGGCAGGATCAGCCCGTATGCTGCCACCACCATGGCCTGGGCCGCAGCAGCCGACAGGGCCTGGCGCGCCGCCTGAGCATCGTCGGGATACCGGCCCTCCAGCCGCAAGCTGCGTGGCTGCAGGACCGGGATGCCAAGCTCCAGCGCCAATTGCTTGACTGGCGAAGCCTGCAGCCTCAGACCACGTCCCGCTGGGCGGTCTGGCTGGGTCAAGACCAGCACAATTTCATGACCCGCAGCGACCAGGTGCGCCAACGCCACCCGGGCAAATTCGGGCGTGCCGGCAAAAGTCAGTCTCAACGCCGCAGCTCCTCGCGCTGCGACTTGATCAGTTTGGTCTTGATGCGATTGCGCTTGAGCGGCGACAAATATTCAACAAATACCTTGCCCACCAGATGGTCCATCTCGTGCTGGATACAGACAGCCAGCAGACCCTCGGCTTGCGTCATTTGCGATTGACCCTGCCCGTCCAGCGCGCGTACATGCACCGCGTTGTGGCGCTCCACACTGTCATAGATGCCGGGCACAGACAGGCAGCCCTCTTCATTGACATGCTTTTCCTCGCTCGTCCACACCAGTTCCGGGTTGATCAGCACCAGGGGGGCGTCACGCTCCTCGGACACATCGATGACGATCAGCCGCTCATGCACATCGATCTGGGTCGCCGCCAGCCCGATTCCGTTGGCGTCGTACATGGTTTCGAGCATGTCTGAGATCAGCGCCTTGATGCGCGCGTCCACCACCGACACCGGCTTGGCCACGGTGTGCAGTCGCGGGTCGGGATAGCGAAGAATGGGTAGCAGGGCCATGATTGCGTGGTGCGGAAGGCGCTATTTTCGCTACTTTTGCGCCGGCCCTTGATCTGTGCCAAATAAAGCACCGCCAAAAAAGGGGGGCTCAGGCGCAAAATCAGGGCCTCCGGTGCGAGCCGGTCCAATCAGGGAAACACAAAGCCATGACTCCGACCTCACACTCCGCCTTCTGGCTGATTCTGGCGCTGGCCTTGGGCTTTAGCCCAACAGCAGGCTGGACGCAAAGCTACCCAGTCACCGCAGAACAGAGCAGCACCGCGCAACAGGTTGCCCAGGCGGGGGTGGCGCTGAGCGACCTGGCGCCGGGCGCGCCCGACAGCTACACAGTGCGTAATGGCGACACGCTTTGGGGGATTTCTTCCATATTCCTGCGCAGCCCCTGGCGCTGGCCAGAGCTATGGGGCATGAATCTGAAGGAAATCCGCAA
>Ga0129336_10001697_pt1 | contig 13430 bp, 12 predicted proteins | sample CPB6_02_DNA_FD_96878 | JGI IMG/M metagenome (GOLD analysis project Ga0129336, IMG submission 96878) | Freshwater to marine salinity gradient microbial communities from Chesapeake Bay, USA - CPBay_Sum_0.6_0.2_DNA | ecosystem: Environmental > Aquatic > Marine > Coastal | place: USA: Chesapeake...
TCAAAAAGATTTTAATTATCAAAATCAATACAAACAGAATAACATTGGAGGAACAACACCAATTGAATATGGTAAGGATCAAAATGAAGTTGTTTCAAGGTATTTTGCACATTTAGACACTGGGGTTAAACTTCCAGGAACTGTGGAAGAACAATTAAAGCAGTCAAATAAAGTAAATTATAATCCTTATGATATTCTTAGACAAGCAAAAATGAGATATAATAGTCTTTATAATATTAAACTTTCTATTGTAATTGCTGGAGATCTATCATTAAGAGCAGGCGATTTGATGTATTGTGATTTTCCCGAAGTAAGTGGGGAGAAATTGAAAGTTGTAAGTTCGGAAAAAAGTGGACTATATATGATACATGATGTATGTCACAGAATTACGAAAAATGGATTTTTTAGTGGCATCAATTTAGTTAGAGAATCTATCGGAAGAAAACCTTTCTAAAATGTCTAGAACACTTCAACAGCACATTAATGATGATAAGGATGAATTAGACAATCCAAATATTAGCAGTCAACGTCGCAGACACATTTCTAATGAACTAGATTCATTAGAACAATATCAAGTGAATCATCCCGATGTTGATTATGATCCAACTCCACTTGAGCTTTATTGTGACTCTCATCCAGATGCACTTGAATGTAGAACATACGATAACTAATGACAAATAAAGCTTATGGCTCTGCCATTATTTGGTGGGGACAAATTGTAAATGATGAAGTTTGGAAATCAAATCTTCCAGCAACTAAATGGAAATATACTGACGAACTTCCTGGTTATGGAACTCGTTATAAGGTTGCAATCTTAGGAAGAGATTCTCAAAATAAAGACACTCCAGACGAACAATTAGAATGGGCGGATGTCATTTATCCTGTAACTGCAGGTTCTGGTCACGGTGGATCATATGAAACCGCAAATTTAAGAAAAGGATCTTTTGTCTTTGGTATTTACCGAGATGGAATTCATATGACTCAACCCGTGATTTTGGGTTGTCTTGGAAATAACGAACAGATTCCTTTAGCACAATCAATTCCAATTAAGAATTTTGTTCCATTCAGTGGATACATTAAAGAAAGAGTTTCGGTTAATAATATTCCCGCAGAAGGATCTTGTCCTCCTAAGATAAAACATATTACACCAAATGGAGAACAAGAAAAGGACAATAAACAACCATTAGAAGGTGCAAATTCCCAAACAGTATCTTCCATCGGAGATCAAACCGCAAGTGATGATGGAAATAGAGGAAGATCTTATTCCATACCGAATACTTGTAATACGGTTCAATTGGGAAAAATTCAAATTGAGATTAAAAATTTTATCATTGACATTCAAAATTTTAAAACTGCCGGTGCTCCTTGTAGATGGAAAAATACAATATTAAAACCCATCAAAGAAAATGGGCAAGAATATTCTATTTCCGAATATATTGCATTTAAATCTCAAAATGTCTCAAAATTTGTTTCTGGGGAAATAAGAAATTTAATTAATAAAATTCAACAAGCAGTAAAAACAAAAGTCAATGAAAAAGCTAAACTATTTTATTCAGCTCTTTTTCCAAATCAGAGACCTTATCTAAAAAGAAATGTTGAAACTGCAAATGATTTAATAGATTGTTTATTTCGTAGGATAGTATCCAATCTATTAAAATTAATCACAGATGTTTTATTAAAAATTGCCGAACGTTTTATTAATACTCCATTGTGCGCAGTTGAGAATATTATTGGAAATATTTTAGGACAATTACTTGGATTTATTACTGATGCAATTAAAGCAATTTTACGTCCTGTTGAAGTCTTAATTGGTGCTATTTTTGATTTTGCTGGAGGTATTTTAGATTTTATTGTTGATTTATTATCCTTTATTTCTTGTGATGAAGCACCATCTTGTCCCGAGTCTGAAGAATGGACTCCTTGGCAAGGTGCGACGAAATTTAAAGTTGGATCTAATATTGGTAATATTATTACAAAAGCAAAAGATATTGCCTCTTCAGTTTCTCAAATTACCGATGTAGATAATTTTGATTTTAATTTAAATTTTGATGGTATTTTTGAAAACACTTGTGATGTAGGTCCATTATTTTGTGGACCCCCGACTGTAGAATTCTATGGTGGAGGTGGTTCTGGTGCTTCAGGAAATGCAATTATTAGTGCAACTGGGGACATTCTTGGAGTAGATATTACAAGTTCTGGAAGCGGATATACCTCAGCACCAACTATAAGATTTGTGGATGCTTGCGGAAAAGGTAATGGTGCTGTAGGACGAGCAGTTATAGGCCAAGTTCCATTAAGAACAACTCAAGGAACTGGAGGATCACAAACTGGAGGAGGAACGGGAACGGATACTAGTGGACAAACACAAACTGGAGGTGGGGGAACTGGAACGGGAGAAACTACAACTGGAGTGACTGATGTAATCATAGAAAATCCGGGTTTTGGTTATATTCCTTCTCCAGATGGAGATCGTGGAGGAGACGGAAGAACTTGGGCAACAAAAAATCAAACTACAGTAAAAAGAGCAGATGGCACTTATGATAGACCATATAATCCAGGAGAAACATTCACGGTATATCCAGGAGATGAGGTTTATTCTTGCGGAAGAACAATTTTAATTACAGAAACACAAGAATATACAGCACCTGAATGCTCAGATACATCAATTTCTAGAGGAGATAATCCATCTCTAAATAGTGGAAAATATCCAGTTTTCCTAGAGCTTGATAAGATTGCGATTGATTCTCCTGGAATTAATTACGATTCAACAAAAGATAAAATTGTAATTAGTCCAGATAATGGAGCAAAGTTAGAACCAGTCTTTGATTCAAATGGTTCTCTAAAGAAAGTAGATGTAATTCGTCCTGGAACTGGATTTACAGAAATACCAAAAATTACAATTGAAACTGAGAGTGGATATAATGCAGTTCTTCTTCCAATATTCAAAGTGAATCGTTTGGGAGATATTCCAGATGGACAAGACATTCAAGTACCTCAAACTCAAATTATTTCTGTAATAGATTGTGTAGGAAAGATTTATGGCTAGGACTCAAAATTATCATACAGCAGGAAAGGGAACCAAAGACGGAGAAATTAAATTCGGTCACATTAATGAAGACGGTGTAATCTCAGCCGCAGTGATTCGCAGCGGAACCGAAGCGAAGCATTATATTTCATTAGATTCTGAAGGTACACCTACTCGTAAACACGGAACAATCTGTAGATCTACAGGTTCTTTTCAGATAATTGCTGGAGACAATGTTCCATATCAGCAAGATGGTATTCATTTTGAGGCAGAGAATGGAGATATTACTTTGCAAGCAAAGAATGGAAGAATTCGAATTCTTGCAGAAAATATTGATTTAATCGCAAAAGGTGCAAATGGAAAAAATGGTGTAATCAATATCAATGGAAATGAAAAGGTAATTATTGATTCTCCAATCATTAATGTAAGCTCAAAGGCTTCGACTAAAATTGTCTCTGATGGAACTTTGGATTTAATAGGCAAAACAATTTTAGATATATATGGAGGATTAATTGACGTTGCAGATGGTGCAACATCAATTAAAGGATCAAAAGGTGGTTCAAATAATGAGAGTAAAAATAAACTATGAAAGTACCTGATTTATACGTTGGAAAAAGATTATTTGTAGGAGAAGGAGAACCAATTTCACTTGGAATTGGACCAACAGAAGCAAGAGGTTCTGCCTATATTGAAGGTCCAGCAATTATTGGAAGTCCAACTGCATTTCCATTCAATTACGGAACTCTAATGGTTGGCCCGAATCGTAACAAGGAAGCCACAACTCCTGTAGTTCCAGGAGCACTTTGCAGTGGAGTTCACAATCCTTATTCTCTTGCGATTGATGGGAATGCCGCAATTTTTGATCATCTAGATGTTGCACAAAATATCGCAGCGGGAAATAATATTGTAGCACAAGGAGAAGTCATCTCTCGCTGTGGACTACATATTCTCTCAGCAAAAAAGAATTTTGATATTCCTCATCCATCAAAAGAAGGTTGGAGATTAAGACACACTTGTCCGGAAGGACCATCTAATGATGTCTATATTCGGGGAAGAGTTAAAAATCAAACTGAAATTGTTCTTCCTAATTATTGGAAGAATTTTGTTGACTTCTCTTCAATTACTGTTTCATTAACTCCAATTGGAGCACATCAAAATGTAATTGTAAAAGGAATTTTAGAAGATAGAGTTCTTCTTCAATCACAAGGAGGAATTCCAATACATTGTTACTATCATATTTTTGCAGAAAGATCTGATGGAGAGAAGTTGATTTCAGAATATCCTGGAACTTCTCCTGCAGATTATCCAGGAAATAATGATGAGTACTCAGTTTCTGGTTATCACTATGATGTTAAGGAGTAATTATGCCAAATGAATTTGTACCGAGAAATTTAGGTAAAAAAGACTGTTCAGATCAACAAACTTGGGGACAAAAATCCACAAGATTTGATTATATCGTAAAATCAATTTCTGGAGATGAAGATTATCCGGTTGAAGCGTGCCAGCCTTGGATTCACGGAAATGCTCAGATTGATAATCTTCAGATTAATGGAACCGCAACTGGAAATTTTCAAGGAACGATTAACGTTCAATCTTGGAAAGGTTTTGATATTTCACATCCAAGTAAAGCCAATCATCGTCTTAGACATATCTGTCTAGAAGGACCAGAAGGAGGAGTTTATTTTCGTGGAAGACTCACCAATTCAAATATCATTCAACTTCCAGATTATTGGAATGGCCTGATTGATCCAGAATCTATTACGGTTTCTTTAACTCAAATTGGATACTCTCAAGATCTCATTGTAGAAAAAATTGAATGGGGAAAACAAATTAAAATTAAATCCGGAACTGGAGCAAATATTGATTGCTATTACGTCATTCACGCCGCAAGAATTGATGGAGAACCTTTAATCGTAGAGTATGAAGGTTCAACACCCGCAGATTATCCAGGAAGTCAAAATCAATATTCAATTTCTGGTTATCATTACGATAATCAAAGATCGTCTTGACTTTTTCTCAAATTCGTGCTAGACTAGAGAGTCACATTGAGCAATCTTATGAACGATGAATACTTGTCTAGATGTGTGGTAAATATTGTAAAACGAAAAGTCTATCTCTATTCTAGTGAGGGGACAGAAAAAGAAGTGTCCTGCGAGACGGTAGAAGAGTTTATGAACGTGTTAGAATTTGTTCGGGGAACACTTGACGAAAATACACTTTCTTATTCAGATATCTAATGACAACACCAGAAAAAGTACAAGAATCCAATGAAGGATTATTTCACGCAACGATGAATCTTCCCGCTGCTGCTGCAAATTGTGAAATGACGATTCGTGAGATGAAAATGACGTTTCGTGAGTATCTGAAATATCATCCACCCACTTATAGGATAAATAATCAAAAACAGAATGGGTCATAGAATTTATACTTCATACAATTGGTATCGGACGGATACGGAAAAGTTTCTGATCAAAACTTATTATATCAATGGAATTCCATTTACTTTCAATGAGATTTCAGAAGAAGATAAAACAAATTGTCTTATTTTAAAAGAAGCAAATGATAGTATCACTTATACTCCAGTTGACTTCTTTAATTCGTCCTTTTACTTAATTGATGAAGAAGCCCATCCAATGCTATTTGAATTAGAACTTGAAAATCCAGAGCTACTTGATGAAATTGATAATCCTTATTGAGAAATGAATATGTCACTGATTTCACAAAAAGACCGTAAGAATGCAATTGAAGCATTAAATTTTTATCTGGTTAATAAAGGTAACGATTTACCTAAAGAAAAAGCCTCAGAACTTAATGCTCTTTTAAATTGGATTAAGTTAGAATATGCTAAAGAGGAATATAAAAAGAAATGAATATTCATATTTGGTGGTGTGAGTCTATGCAGCAATGGAGATATACACTTGTGAATGATTCTCGGCCGATTTTAAAACAAGAATCTGGGCAGTGTGAGAATCTTAGAGAAGTTTTTGGTGAGATTGAAAAGTGGGTTGATAAATAGTTATGCCTTAGTTGACCGCAATCTGTAAGGTAGGAGAGGGAGCAGAAATGCTCCCTTTTTTGTATGAACTTCATGGATACTAAGAACTGAGGACGATAAATAAGTTATAAGGAACTTATAAAGTAATAAAATGGGTCTTTCTCGTCTCAATAATTTTTTAAAGTCCAATAGAGCATATACTATATACGTTGATGCTAATAGTGTTGATGCAACTGATAGTATTGAGAACTTAGGCACAAGTTTAACAAGACCTTTCAAATCCATTCAGCGTGCGCTTGCCGAGAGTGCGAGGCAGTCATATCAAAAGGGATTGGATAATGATAGGTTCAATAGAACTTCTATCATTATCTATCCGGGCGATTATATAATTGATAATCGTCCAGGTTACGTTTTGGACGGAACTGGATTTAAAAGAAGAAGCGGAGAGACCGTATCAGACTTCACGGAATGGGATTTAACCACTAATTTTGATCTTACAACATCAGACAACGCACTTTATAAGTTAAACTCCGTTTTTGGTGGGTGTATAATCCCGAAGGCGACAAGTTTGGTCGCCTATGACTTGAGGAAGACGAAAATAAGACCCAAATATGTTCCAGATCCATTAAATGATAACATTGAACGCTCAGCAATCTTCAGAGTCACTGGAGCTACATATTTCTGGCAGTTCTCTATTTTAGACGCCGATCCAAATGACGTTTGCTATAAGGATTACACCACCAACGTTTTTGTTCCGAATTTTTCTCATCATAAACTTACCGCATTTGAATATGCCGATGGAGTAAATCCAATCTTCATTCAAGATTATTTTTATCCATCAGGTCTGTCTATTAATAAAACAGATCTTCAGATGTATTATGAAAAAGTTGGTCTTGCATATGGACCTTCTTCAGGAAGACCGATTGATCCAGATTATCCTTCTACCATCATTGATATTCAGCCTAAGATTGATGAATATCGTATTGTAGGCTCAAGAGGAAAAGAAGTTGGAATCACCAGTATTCGCTCTGGAAATGGAGCAGTCTCTTCAAATACAATTACAGTAACTCTTGCCGAAGATGCCACTGATTTTGATGTAGATACTCCAATTCAAATTGAGGGAGTAGGAGTATCTGGATATGACGGACAATATGTAGTTTCAGGTAAGATTGATTCAAAAAACATTCAATACCGAGTTCAAAATCCACCTTTAAATCCACTTCCTTCTGTCACAAGTGCAAACATTAGAATTTCAGTAGATACCGTTACATCTGCATCTCCCTATATTTTCAATGTTTCAATGCGTTCCGTTTATGGAATGTGTGGACTTCACGCATATGGAAATAAGGCAACCGGATTTAAGAGTATGGTGGTTGCTCAGTTTACTGGAATTGGCCTACAAAAAGATAAGAATGCATTTGTAAAATATAATACTTTCACTGGAACATATGAAGATTCAAATGCCTTTGGAAATGAGAATATTAACTCAGATTCAAGAGCAAGATTTAAGCCTGAATATGAGAACTATCACATCAAGTGTTCTAATAATGCATATCTTCAACTAGTTTCCGTCTTTGCAATTGGTTTTGCGAATCATTTTGTTGCTGAATCTGGTGGCGATCAATCTATTAATAACTCCAATTCTAACTTTGGTTCAAAGGCACTTGTTTCTTCTGGATTTAGAAACGAATCATTCCCAAGAGATGACGTTGGATACATCACTCATATCATTACTCCACAAGAAATTGAAAGTTCTGAGGTTAGTGTAGAGTTTTCTGCAATTGATGTTGCAAAGACTGTAAGTGTTGCGAATACAAGTCGTCTTTATCTTTACAATCAAATTAATGCTGCAACACCTCCAGATAATGTCATTGATGGTTATCGGATCGGTGCAAGAGAAAATGATCTTCTAAATGTAGTCATTACTCAAAGTGGAATTTCAACCACATATTCAGCAAGAATTGTGATGCCGAATACTGGTGAACTTTCATCAGAAAAAGCATTTACAGTTCAAAGAAGTTCGGTTGGAATCAATAGTATTTCAAATAATATTCTAACTCTAACTTCAAATCACAATCTGATTGAAGGTGAGAGCATTCGGATAATCAGCGAAACTGGACAACTTCCAGATGGAATTGAAAATGATACCATTTATTATGCAATTACTTCTGGAATTGGTTCGGATCAAATTAAGATTGCTCAGACATTAAATAATGCTTTTGCTGGTTCTCAGATTGCTTTAAACAATGGCGGTGGTGTTCTTAGTATCGTTAGCCGAGTTTCAGATAAGAACTCTGGAGACATTGGACATCCAATTCAATATGATGAAACACAAAATCAGTGGTATATTCAAGTCTCTTCTGCAAGCACAGAAAGAAGTCTTTATGATACAATTGTTGGTCTTGGAACTACAGGATTAGGAGATGCAACTTCTAGAACTTACATTAATCGTAGAAAAGATGCTAGAAGTCTTGGAGATACCATCTATCGTTTCCGTTATGTAATTCCTGCGGATTCACCAGTTACAGCAAGACCACCAATTGATGGATTTATTCTTCAAGAATCGAATACTTCAATTGGCTCCACAAGTGCTGAAGTCAATTATCTTTATAGCACAACTCCACAAACTCTTTCAAACTCCACTCAACTTCGCAATCCAAAATATATCGCAAGTGCAAATTGGAGTGGAGGAAAGGCAAATCTCATTACTGAACTTCCTCACGATTTAAATGTTGGATCTGAAGTTGAGATTCTGAATATTACCAGTACCAACAATTCAACTGGAGTTGCAAATTCTGCTTATAATGGAACCTTTAGCGTAACTGAAGTTGCACATTCAAAGCAGTTTAGTGTCTCTATTCCTACTAATCCAGGAACTTTTACAAACAATACTTCAGCTAGAACTACAGCTCTTCCACACTTTAGAAGAAAGAGAACTTCAAAAACATATTATATTTACAGAGCACAAGAGATTCAAGAATATGTTCCAAATCAACAAGATGGTATCTATCATCTTTATGTTCTAAATGCTTCAAATTCACCTCAAGTTGTTCCTTTTAATGAATTAAATTTCTCGCAGCCAGTTTTAAATCTCTATCCTCAAACAAATCGCGATAATCCAAAATCAAATCCAAAACCAGCGGTCTCATTTGCACTTCCAGAAACAATTGGAAAGGTTGTTGTAAACGATTCTCAAAATTCAATTACACGAGAAACTTTAAACTCTCACATTTCCGATATTGGAATTGGAATTGGTATTACTCAAATTATTTCAAACTCAGTTGGAACATCTCATACAATTTTCACTCAATTAGATCACGGATTGAATCGGATTACTGGTGTTACAATCACCAATGGAGGTTCAAACTATGTAAATGGAAATTATTATAATGTAAATCTAGTTGGATTTGGGGGTTCTACAACTGGTTCATATGCAACGGCAAGAGTTACTGTAAGTGGTGGTTCTATTTCTGAAGTTCAGATTATTGATGGTGGAAGTGCTTATGGAATTGGAAATACTCTTGGATTGGTTGGAGTTGGAACTACATCAGGAAATGTTCCGGGATATGTTACAGTCAACAGAATCTATAATAATGTAAATGATGTATTAAGTCTAAATGGACTATATCCAAGTTCTTATGAGAAGTATAATACTGTCTATAGAATTACTTCAGTTGAAAATGCGAAACGAATTGTAGTATCTTCTGCATCCACAGTTTCTTCTCCTTATACAACTGGAATTGGAGTAACTATAGCAGCTAGAGCAAATCTAGTTCTAAATGGAAGTTCTTGGAATGTTTCTTCTCTAACATATGATTCAGTTACGGGACTTTCCACAGTCACCACTTCTTTAACAAACGGATTGTCTGTTGGACAAAAGATTTATCTAAGTGGTGCAGATTCAAGTTTCTTTAATCGCGAATTTATTATTCAAAAGGTTGGAACATCCACATCATTTATCATTAATGCAGGAACGACTTCAATTGCTCCAGTTACTACAGGAACAATTCGGATTCTTCCTACAAGTTTTGATTCCAATGGAGGAAATCTTCTTAAAACAAATGAGAATACATCAAGTCGTTTGAATTATGAGTATGCTGGAATTACCACGACAATTTCAACTGGAGTTGCCGTAAATTCTTCTTCAATTTCAATTTCAAATGTTGCAAACTTTGATTTTAATATTGGAGACTATCTACTCATTGATAATGAGATTCTAAGAATTCGCTCCACTGTATCCGGAAATCCAGTTTCTGTTTATCGTGGACTAATGGGAACTCAAAAGACAACTCATAGTTCTGGTTCAGTGATTCGTAGAATCAAAGTTCGTCCGGTTGAACTTCGCAGAAACTCTTTAATTCGTGCATCTGCTCATACATTTGAATATCTTGGATTTGGTCCCGGTAACTATTCTACCGCTCTTCCAGAAAGACAAGACAGAAATCTAAGTCCACAAGAACAACTTCTCGCACAATCCACAAAAACTGATGGTGGAATTGTAATCTTTACTGCAATGAATGCAGATGGAGATTTTTATACTGGAAATAAGAAAGTCAATTCCTCAACTGGAACTGAAGAAGTTTTTGATGCACCTATTCCAACGGTGACTGGTGAAGCACCAAATATGGGTGGAGTCAATGTTGGATTTGACGTTCTTACACCTCTTGAAGCGACCATCAGCCGTTCTCTTAGAGTTGAAGGTGGACCGGATTCTAATTTGATTTCTCAATTTGATGGTCCAGTTATTTTTAATCAGAAGATTACATCCACATCTGATAAGGGTATTGAAGCAAACTCCTTGTTCTTACAAGGCGATCAGATTACTTCAAGAAAATTCACAGTTTCAAATGTAAAACCGAATTATGTTGGAAACGTGGGTGATGTTGTTTATGATTCTTCTCCTTCAAGTGGAGGATTGCTCGGATGGGTTTATACTTCCAATAATCAATGGGAAAGATTTGGAAGAATCGGTATCAATGGCCTAGAACCAACAAATACCGTTGGAGTTGCAAGTGGAGGCAACTTTGTAGGTGTATCTACTCTGATTAATTTTGTCGGAACTGGAGTAACTTTAACAGCAAATAATTCTTCTGGAATTACTACGATTTCTATTGCAGCAAGTCCCACTGTTGCAATTTCAACTGGTGCATTTAATTCATTAATTGGAAATGTTCAACAACTGAACTTTGTGGGAGCTGGAATTACAGTTTTCGGAAGTGGAACATCTGGAATTGCAACCATCAGTCTTCCTCTTGTAACTGTTGGTGGAACAAGTCCAGGACTTCCTTATAATTCAATTCAATTCAATGATAATGGATCTTTTGGTGGTGTTCCTTTTGCAATTTATGATAATATTAATAATAACTTGAATCTTTCAAGTTTGACTATTACAAACTCTGGTTCAATTGGTATTAATTCTACTTCACCATCATCTAGACTGGATATTATTACCAATAATGATGAAGCAATTTACATTAAATCTACTTATGGCACTGGAAATATTTTCAGAATTGATAACACAGATTCTGATACAACTCCATTTATAGTAGATTCTTTTGGAAGTGTTGGTATTAATACTGTAAATGCCATCGCTTCTCTAGACGTTGTAGGAAACGCTGCGATTACTGGACAAGTAAGAGTTTATAACAACCGAAGTTTTTATGCTGGTCTTCAAGCACCTTCATTGACTTCCAATGTGGTTCTGACTTTACCTTCAGTAGTTGGTGTTGCTGGAAGTGTTCTTTATACCACTGGAAGCGGAACTCTAGATTGGATTTCTCCAAGAGCATTGGTTGCATCTGGAGCAACGTCAAGTGACTTAATTCCTGAAGGTTCAACGAATCGCTATTTCACTGATGAAAGAGCCCAAGATGCAATTGGTGCTGCAATTAATGCTGGAATTAAAACGGGAATTGAAGTGACTTATGATGATGCAAATAACCGCATCAACTTTAATGCTACTGGTTCTTCACCATATCCATTTACAACTCGTGGATTCAGTATGCCGATTTGATCAGCCGTTTTCTGGAATAACTACGATATTATATAGCAAACTTCCATAATCACCTGTTGCAGTAAACGTTTGACCAGGGGCAAGCATAAGTTCAGTGGGTAATGCTACGTTAAAGGTTTCAGCGATAGACCCTGCCTGGGTAGAATCTACTGATGACATATTATTTGCATATAGTCCGGTTTGGGCCCCTCCACCAGAAATGGCTAAATTTCTTCCGATTGCATTTGCATAATCTGCCCTTATTGATGCATTACTCCAGGTAATAAGCATACCATAATAACCAGGATTGCTATATCCCAAAAAGTTAATCACGACTCGGACATTCTGTCCTGTATTATTTGTATAAGAAACACCACCAGATCCACTTAAAACTTGAGAAGCCATATTTTTTTCTAAATACTTTCTTGTATTTATGCTTTTTCCTAAATAACTAAAACAGGTTGGCGCTCTCCACCTATGGGAATATCAAAAAATTTCAAGATCACAAACGGACTAGAGGTCAATACTAATCTTATTTTTGCAGACACAGACTCAAATAAGGTTGGTATTGCTACTACAATCATAAATTATAATCTTCACGTCAATGGTGGAATCGGAGTTACGAATCTTACAGTAACTGGACTTTCCACCTTCAATAATTTAGATTTAACAGGTTACGTCAGTATCGCAGGAACCACAGGACAAATAGGTCAATCCTTAGTTTCCACTGGAATCGGTGTCACTTGGTCTAAGGTCTCAAAAACATCTTCAGTTTTCACTGCAACACTAGGTCAATCTATTTTCAATTTTTCTTATGAAGTAGGTTCCGTTGAAGTTTATATTAATGGAGTAAGACTTTCACCAAATGAGTTTACAGCAACTGATGGTTCAACAATTGTCTTAAACGACTCTTGTTTTGGTGGAGAAACTGTAGAAATCTTAGGTATCGTTTTTATTCCAGATATTATAAATGGATGGACTCCATCAACTGGAGGTGGTTTATACACAATTTCAAGTGTAGGCATCGGAACCACAGATCCAACTTCAAAACTTACAGTGGATGGGAATGGATTATTCACGGGAATCATTACAGCATCAAGTTTCAGTGGTAATGCTTCTAGTTCAACTTACGCATCAACATCAGGAATTTCAACTTATTCCTCAGTCGCGGGAATAGCGACTTATGCATCATCATCAGGAATTGCAACATACGCAAACACTTCTGGAATTTCTACTTATTCAAATTCAAGTGGAATAGCAACCTACTCTGATATTTCTGGAATCTCAACTTATTCAATTTCATCAGGAGTATCAACATCAGTTATCGGTGGAATTGGTTCCATTAGTCAACTTTCAGTTTCTGGAATTGTCACAGCAACTCAAGGTTTTATCAGTGTCGGAAATACAACTCCAATTCA
>Ga0129336_10001699_pt1 | contig 13427 bp, 2 predicted proteins | sample CPB6_02_DNA_FD_96878 | JGI IMG/M metagenome (GOLD analysis project Ga0129336, IMG submission 96878) | Freshwater to marine salinity gradient microbial communities from Chesapeake Bay, USA - CPBay_Sum_0.6_0.2_DNA | ecosystem: Environmental > Aquatic > Marine > Coastal | place: USA: Chesapeake Bay...
GTTGCCGATGCAAGCGCAGACCTGGGACCAGATAGAGGGATCTCAGGACTGCCTTTAACAATTACCGGATTCACCGCTTGGAGAATCTCGGGTACATCGTGGAGAATGAAGTGATTGAATGACTCAATCTGGTGGGCGATTACCTGCTTGCCCTCCATCTGACGGAAATACGTGTCAAGTATCCTCATATTATCTGGAACTGACATTATGGGATATGTGCCTTATTTTTAGGCGATTGTAAAGTCAATTTTTATAGCGTAGGTAAACTATTTAGATATAAATATAATATGAAATATACGTTAAAATATCATTCTTAAAAGGCGGTATTATGATAAGATGGATGCGTCCGTAAAGAATTTGACAATTACGGGGGCAGCAGCCTCGTTAGGAGATATAGTAAAGCCCCGGCGGAAAAGGGGGGTCTCCCGGAAAAAACCAACAGGGGGTCTGGAGGAGCAAGGAGAAGGTGAAGAGGAGGGAGTGATGGAAGAATCTATTTCCCCGGTGAAGGCGGTTATTTCTAAGATTGGGTCTCCAGCGCCAGTGCAGACAACTGCACCTACGCAACTAAGACCTATGCAGACACTGCCTGTACAGGTACCCAAACCTATGTTAGCACCGAATCCTATCTTAGCACCCAATCCTATCTTAGCACCCAAACCTATGTTAGCACCGAATCCCATATTAGCACCCAAAGCCCCGTTATTCAACGCGGGGACACAGAAAGTCAATTTGATTCCGCCGAAATCACCAAGGGTCAAATTGAATCCGAAGATAGTTGGAGGGCACATATCTGGGCAAAGTCATGTGAGGGCACTACAGACAAGAAAGGCTAGACGGGTGATTGTGCCCAATCTGTCAGCCAGATTTACTAGGGCAAAGAAACTTCGGGATGAGACGGAAAAGAGTTCAATTGATACCATACGAAATTACTTGATTGAGAAGGGTGTGATACAGTCAAAGAGTAAGGCACCGGAGAAAATGCTGAGGTCCATGTATAATGACTTTAATTTGCTGAAAGATGGGCAGGCGCTGTAGGCGCCACCCTTGCCCCGAAGGGGCTGTAGGGCAGGCGCTATAAGCGCCACCCTTGTAATCTTAAAGCCCTATAACCACGTTATAAATCTAATGAAACTCTTATAGAGCTTCATTAGATGAGTACAACCTCCGATTTGACGGCGGCCTTTTCCGGCCTGGATGCCCAAATTAACCGGGTGTTTGGTGTTATGTCTGGTAAGGTCCCTGTACTGAACGGCCCACCGGGTGCAACCGGTCCTACTGGTCCTCAGGGGTTTGTAGGAAACACTGGTCCCACGGGGCCTACAGGTCAGCAGGGACCTGCTACCTTCACGTGGAATGTACAAAATGCGACCTTGCTTTCACAGAGCAGTTTACGGAGTTTAGGGCTTGGGTCTGCTGGTTGGCAGGTAGGCGGGTATTCCACGGAAGGATACACACGAGCTGCATATATGACATTTCGTTCTACAGGATCATATTTCCGAGGTGGATTTTTAAGTGGTTCAACGGGAATTACAACAAATATCAATCCAAGCTATGGATTTTCTTTAAACGTTGGTTCATTAACCGTAGTGGAAGCAGGTTCTCAAGTTGCAGGACCCTTCTCATATTCAGGTGAAGTGTTGGCCATCTTATATGATGGTATAAATGTTGTATATTACGTGGACGGTGTAGAAAGATACAGAACGGCAAGGGCCATCGGTGCAGCCCTATTTTTGACATTTAGCGTGAATAATACTGTGTCTCAAGTAACTATACAAGATATTCACTTCAGCCCCATGGGCGAAATGGGCACAACGGGTCCGACTGGTCCAATTGGAGTTACAGGACCCACTGGCCCATCAGGTGCTACTGGTCTCACTGGTGCCACGGGCGTTGGTGTTGGTGGAAATTTAAGAGGTGCATGGTCTTCTAGTAATTCATATAGTGCAACACTCTCAAATCCAGATATAGTTACATATGGTGGCTCTATGTATGTTTGTGTAACCAACGTGAGCGCGGGTGGTTCACCTCCCAGTCAAGATACAGGCTCTTGGACCCTCTACGTCTCCGTAGGCGCAACCGGCACGGTAGGGTCGGTGGGTTCTGATGGGCAGTTTCTATATAAGAATGCTGGAAGTATAGCCGGCGCAACCTTTATGACTTCAACTGGCCCTGATGGCATTTATGTGGGTAGGCACATTGTTCCTACGAGCGATCTGGCATACGACTTGGGTGCCACGGGCATCCGCTTCCGCCATCTGCATGTTGGAGGTGGTAGTATATATTTGGGCGACACTGTCAAGTTGTCGGCCTCAAATAACTCACTGAACGTTACTGCAGGAGGTGTGACAACTGAGTTGACAGGCACGGATACAAATGGGACCTTTTATGATACAGTGGCAAATACATTATACACCGGTCCCCTACTTTCTTTGGGGGCCACGGGGGCCACGGGGCCTCTGATTGTGCAGACGGGTGGTGGAGCAGGAGCGGGCCCTCAGCACATACTAGAGTACTATGATGATACCGGTGACTATAATTTATTATATTCTCAGACAGTTTCCAAGACTGGCTCGTACAATGTTACGAGCGTTTATCAAAATGTGGGGCCTTATAATGATTTATCTGTCAATCCCAAAGTGATTTTAGCATCTATGCGCGGAAGCGTAGATGCACCTCAAGGCCTTAAAGATGGGGAAATAGTGGGGGCACTTGCATGCTTTGAAGGTCACAGTAGTAATATACAAAACCTTCGCGGAGCAGTGGCGGCAGTAAAGATTGGCGGGCCAACTTCTATACAGTCTGCTTTGAATTTCTATGCAAAGCCTGATGGAAATTTCATGCTTTCTTTACGTTCTACTGGGCCAACCACCGGTGGCGGTGCGCCGACGGGGCCAGTTGGACCTACAATCATGACAAATGCGCCTATCATTCCCCTATCCAACGCGACCTACGACCTCGGCGCCACGGGTATACAATTCAAGGATGTGTTTTTCAGTGGTAATCTCTACCAGAATGGCACCGTGTTTTCGGGTGGTGGGGGTGGCGGTACAGAAGGTGCAACTGGCCCCACTGGTCCTACTGGTCTAACTGGTGCAACAGGTGTAACCGGTGCATCCGGTGTAACTGGTCCCACTGGTCTAACCGGTCTAACCGGTGCGACTGGTGTAACTGGTCCCATCGGAGCTACTGGTATATCAAGTGTAGCCGGCACAAATGGCCAGTTCACCTACAATAATGCTGGAACATCAGCAGGATCCGATAAGTTTGTATATTTACCAACTGGTCCCCTAGACCCAATGGGTGGGCCGACGGGGCCAGCACCCAACCCCACTATTGAACTCGGTGCCTATCTCGTGCCCAGTACTGATGCCACATACGATCTCGGCGCCACGGGCATTCAGTTCAAGGATGTGTTTTTCAGCGGTAATCTGTACCAGAATGGCGTGGTATTTTCGGGTGGTGGGGGTGGTGGAGGGGAACCTGGGGGTACTGAAGGCCAGCTTCAGTACAAAGGCAATACCAATAATTTCGTTGGGGCTGAAGGTATATTTATAGGTTCTGGTGGCACATACCTTCAAAATGCTTTAACAACTCCTGCAAACTATATAGATTTTAATACTATGTCAATCACTGGCACTGACGTGGCAATTACTGCCACTAGTGGTATTAGTTTAGGTGATGATGGTGGTAATAATTCTATAATTATGAATGATGCTAATTATAATAGTGGTATATTCATTCAAAGTGGTAATGGTATTACACTAAGTAATGGTGATAATACTATAGTATTTGATAGCACTGATGGTATCACATTGACATCTTCTGATGGTACTAATGACAATACTATAATATTGAAAGACAGCGCTAATGCCGAGGGTATATCAATTACTAGTTTGAATACTATTACCCTAACAGATACTCAGTATAATAATATAATATTAACAGATCCAGGTAATGGTGGTGGTATATCAATTAATAGTTCTAATAATATTGCAATGACTAGTTATTCAGATAGTGATTTTATAATAGCATCAAAATACAATACTAACTTGAACTCCAACTATATATCACTTAATAAGGGGGGCCCTGGTGGTATAGGGAATTATATGTCACTTAACACTAACGGGCCTGCTACTGGTATAGATTTAATCACAGCTGGTGGTAGTATAGAATTAAACACATTACCACCATTTAGTATTGATGGTACTATAGAATTACATATGAGCAGTTTACAATTGGATTTTGGCACGAGTGCTACTATTGGACATGTATTGACCTGCGTTGGAACTAATGGAGATTGTAAGTGGCAAGCGGCTGGAGGCGGTGGTGGTGGAGGGGCACCTGGGGGTACTTCAGGCATGCTTCAATATAATGACGGTAGCGGTGGTTTCGCTGGGGCTGCAAGTATATTCGTAGATGGTACTGGCAGCGTAATTCAAAGTGCTTTAGCATCTGCTTCAAACACTATAAACTTTACTAATGATAGCGCCATGACCATTAATGGCTCTAATGGTATTACAGTCACGAGTGGGACTGTTCTGGCAGGGGGTAATCTTATATTAAACTCCAAATACACTAATAGCGGTCCCCCAGTAACGTCCGGTTCCAACTATATATCATTTAATGAGTCATCCGCTGAAGCCACTCATACTCTGTTAGTTAAAACTCCTGGAGCTAATAATACTGCTATAAAATTAGATGCAGGTTATGGTATTATAAACTTAGTTGCTAGTGATATTCGCTTGAGTATGGCTGGATTATATACTGCTGGAATGGTATTGACTAATACTGGAGGAGCTAATGGAGAATGTGAATGGCAAGCGCCTTCAGGCGGCGTAGCCGGCTCAGACGGTCAGTTCACCTATAATAATGCTGGAACATCAGCAGGATCCGATAAACTTGTATATTTACCAACTGGTCCCACGGGGCCTGGTGGGGGGCCCACGGGGCCAGCACCCAACCCCACGATTGAACTTGGCGCCTATCTCGTGCCCAGTACTGACGCCACATATGACCTCGGTGCCACGGGTATTCAGTTCAAGGATGTGTTTTTCAGCGGTAATCTGTACCAGAATGGCACCGTGTTTTCGGGTGGTGGGGGTGGTGGTGCAGCCGGCACAACTGGCCAGTTCACCTACAATAATGCTGGAATATCAGCAGGATCCGATAAACTTGTATATTTACCAACTGGTCCCACGGGGCCTGGTGGAGGGCCGACGGGGCCAGCACCAAACCCCACGATTCAACTCGGCGCTCACATTGTACCCGATCAAGACAATGTATATGACCTCGGCGCCACCGGCCTCCGTTTCCGCGACCTCCACGTTGGCGGCTCTACGATTTACTTGGGTGATCCGGAAAAAAAGGCAAGTATAAGTGCCAATAATGATGGTTCTATTATAATAGGAAATTCTGGTGGAAATCTTACACTTCTAACAGCACAAGGGACTCCCACCACCCTTTATGGTAAAGGTCTTACTAGTTTATCTGCAGGTTCTAATGCGTATGACTGGTACAATTCTAATAGTTTTCCTCTTGGTACATTTATAACAGCACCTGCTGTAATTATTAGCATGTATTCGGCCACTCCGAATACACTGCCACTTGTAGGTACTACGATTGTTGCAACTAATATTACAGCTACAGGGTTTGAAGTATATAGTAATGAGGAGGGCATTTCATACTTTTGGACTGCATCACTACAAAATAATATATAACTAAATCCCCTACCATAGAGTGCTTAAATCAAGTACTTCGCTGTAGACCCTCCTGAAAATCCAAGTATAGAAACCTAACACGGTTTCTATACCTGAATTTTATACTCTGGCGTTCAATAGATATGAGTACCACACCGGTCTTGTCGGCGAACTTTTCCGGCCTGACGACCGAGATTAATCGCGTCTTCAGTGTCATGTCTGGAAAGACGCCGGTTCTATCAGGGCCGCCAGGTCCCACGGGGCCTGAGGGTCCTACAGGCCCAAAAGCCGCGACAGGGCCAACTGGCGCAACAGGCATCGGTATCGGCACCACACTCAAAGGGACCTGGACTCCTAGTGGCTCTTATGGTACAAATGGGGGGACTAGCCCCGATGCCGTCACGTACAATGGCTCCTTCTATGTATGTCTTAATAATGGTGTAACAAGCTCTACGCCGCCCGATCAAGACACTACAAATTGGCTCCGCTATATACAGCAAGGTGGAACAGGTCCCACTGGCCTACAGGGCAATACAGGGCCATCTGGCGCAACGGGCATCGGCATCGGTACAACCCTGCAAGGCCGCTGGCAGAACGGAGCAAACTATTATTCACGCTCGGGTGTAAATGCCGATGCAGTGACATATTCTGGTGCCTTCTACGTATGTATAAGTAATATTTCACCAAGTACGATACCCCCTAATCAGGACTCCGACCACTGGCTCGCATATGTGGATATAGGTCCTACTGGTGCAACTGGTACTCTTGGTATAGATGGTGTTACCGGGCCAACTGGTCCTATCGGCATCGGTATCGGCACTACACTGAAGGGCGCATGGGTTGCGGGCCAACCCTATAGCACAAATAGCGGCACTAATCCCGATGCGGTCACGTATAGCGGCTCACTCTACATATGTATTCAGACGGTCACAAGTTCTGTAACACCCGACCAGGACCCCACAAATTGGCAATTATATGTGAGACAGGGTGAAACTGGCCCTTCAGGTCCTCCTGGTCCAAGCGGTGTTACGGGTCCCACAGGCCTCAAAGGTGATCTGGGTTTCACGGGCCCCGCCGGCGCAACGGGTCTCAAGGGTGACACCGGTATGACAGGCCCCGCCGGCAGTATTTCATCTGTGGGTTCAGACGGCCAACTCTTATATAACAGAGGCGGTATCCTGGCTGCGACCGGCTCAATGATGTTCAGGCCCACGGGACCAACAGGGCCTCTAGGCCAGGTCACGGGACCTATAGGCCAGCCGACGCTACAGCTCGGCGCATACCTCGTGCCCAGTACCGATGCCACTTACGATCTGGGTGCCACGGGTATTCAGTTCAAGGATGTACACTTCAGCGGCTCGCTCTATAATAATGGCGTCCCATTTTCGGGTGGCGGCGGTGGAGTCTCAGGACTCACTTACAGAGCCACAGGACCCACGGGGCCTGACGGCCAGCCCACGGGCCCAGCCCCCAATCCGACCCTGCAAATGTCTGCGTACCTCGTACCCACCACGGATGCCACCTACGACCTCGGCGCCACAGGTATCAGATTCAAGGATGAATTCTTGAGTGGCTCCCTCTACATGGGGGCGACGGGTGCTACTGGCGTGAATATAGTGCAAACTGGCCTCATCCCATCACATATGCTACAAGATACTACGACGGGACCCACATTGAATTACTCGCAGACATTGACTAAACCGGGCCTATATACCACACGTGCAATATACGGATCTTTGCCGCCCGCTCAAAACCAGGTAACGTATGCACCCAGGGTCATACTAAATTCGGCTCGTGGCTACGCTACAGGTCCTACTGCGCTGACGAATGGTGATATTTTGGGTGCTATCACTTTCAATGAAAATGAAAATCTCCGAGCATATGTCGCGTCTATAAAATCTGGTGCAACTGAAACAGAAGATGTGTCATTACTCTTAGGAACTACTACTGGCGGTGGTAATTCTCATATCATTATTAATTCCACAGGGCCTACTGGACCCACCGGTGATCCAACAGGGCCTGTAGGAAAGAATATCGGATTAAATGCCCATATGTACCCTATGGATAACGCGACATATAATCTGGGAGCCACGGGGTTTCAGTTCAAGGACATCCACTTCAGCGGCACCATCTACAATAATGGCTCTGAATTCCAGGGTGGAGTCTCGGGACTCACTTACAGGGCCACGGGACCAACAGGACCTCAAGGGCAGCCGACGGGGCCCACAGGACCCACCCTCCAGATAAATGCGCACCTTGTACCAACAGAGGACCTCGCATACGACCTGGGCGCAACGGGCCTCCGTTTCCGCGACCTGTATGTGGGCGGCACATCCATTCATATTGGTGATCACGGGATTATTTCTAGCACGAATGATGGCCTGAGCCTAGGAAATCAATATGGCACTCTTTCACTTATGGAAGCATCTGTATTAAGGCTACCTATAATAAATACCGATCTAACCGATCCTAACCGTGGTCCAATTCTATGCGTAGCAAATAGTGCAGATGGCACCAAAATAAGTGTTGGTGCATACTATTCTCCAGCTGGTTATCCAAATACATATATCTTAACCTCGTCTAATGGTGGACTTACTACACATCAGCCTTACGCTCCAACGCCTGTAACAGAAATCGGCCCAATTGCTTCTATAGCAATGGATCCCTATGGGTTAAAACAATTTGCAGTATCTGGTTCAAAGGCACCTTGGCCCGGTAATGATTTTCAAGGGGGTATATTGCGGTCTACAAATAGTGGAGATACATGGGATCCACTTGATACAGATACCCCAGCAATAAATCGCTCTTATACAAGTGTCACTATATCATCGGAGGGTAATAGACTTGTCGCCACGCATTTAACAAGCGGTACAGGGGGGACCCTTGTAAACCCAGGCTTTGTATATAGTGTGAATGCTGATAATGTTAATCCAGTACCATCATTCACCAAAGTAACAACGTATGGACCCAGTTCAACCACCTTCACGGCCCCAAGATTCGTCAATATATCCCAAGATGGCACGAGATTTATTATAATGGACGTTCGTACAGGTGCCGGCCAAACGGATGTTATATGTTTTAATATGACTTCTGGGACACCCGCCTATTTAACAAAATTTACATTCTCTAGTGTGAATGTGCTTGTTTCTAACTTGACCACTGCAGGATTTTCAGTATTATATACTACAGGGACTGCTGGAGACTGGGATCATAATATCAATTCATACACCTGGTCCGATTCACCCGTTGCACCTACCCTCAATATAACTAGTGTATTGTACAATGAAGAAACTAGTACTGGTATCATTGATTTACAACTTATCTCTACAGCCGATGGACTAACTCAAGCAATACTGCCAACATATAGCACTGCTTCACCAGCTCTAACAGATGGCATATACATTTCAAATGATTCATGGGCTACTTGGCGATTCCTAAATAATAATACAAGAGGAATTCAAACAAGTAGTACTAATACAGTGAGGGCTATAGGAATCACATCAACGAATATGTATTTATATGTATATAATTTAACTACATTGACAACTACACTATACAGTGCTGACTTTACTTATAATGTAGTTAATGTAAAAAATGGTACAAGCGGTTTGACTTATACCCCTGATGGCCTTGGGCCAACGGGACCCACTGGCCAACCAACTGGGCCAAGTGGAGCAACACTCCAGTTATCTGCACATATCATGCCGACTGAGGATATAACCAGCGATCTGGGAACACCCGAAAAGCGTATCCGTAACCTATACGTGGGCGGTACAACGATTCAGCTCGGTGATTCGCTCAGTCTTGTTAATTCATCAGTACAGGTAACTGGAAATATACTGCCCACACAGGATCTCACATATAATCTGGGTGCAGCTGACGCGCGTTTCAATAGCCTATACGTTGGCGGCACATCCATTCATATGGGTGATAATACGGTTCTTACAAGCACAAATGACGGGTTCAGTGTAGAAAATCAGACTGGGACTCTTTCACTCGTAGAAAGAGTGGATACAACGGTCCCTAAAATAAATGAAGATATAACCGCGCCTAATCGTGGTCCAATTCTATGTGTAGCAAATAGCGACAATGGGACCTACTTGAGTATTGGCACATCTTATACTAATGCGGAAGCCGATGAAGTCACACATATCATAGGATCAACGGATGGCGGAATTACTATAACTGAAACATACGAACCAACACTTGTATCAGAAGATGGTGCCATTGCATCTATAGCAATGACTCTTGATGGAGCATACCAAATTGCAGTTTTCGGTACAGATGGCTATACAGGCCCTATAATACTATCTCTAGATTCTGGGGTTACATGGGACACACTTGATACAGATGCTACACCAAAAAAGCGCTCCTATACAAGTGTCACTATATCATCGGATGGTACTAGAGTTGTCGCCACGCATTTAACAAGCGGTACAGGGGGGGGGACCCTTGTAGACCCAGGCTTTGTATGCAGTACAAATGCCACTGATATATCTCCAACATTCATCAAAGTAACAGAATATGGGCCTGATGAAGAGAACCTCACTCCCTTCACAGCCCCAAGATTCGTCAATATATCCCAAGATGGCGCGAGACTTATTATAATGGACGTTCGGACAGATGCCGGCCAAACGGATGTCATATGTTTTAATATGACTTCTGGGACACCCGTCTATTTATCAATAATTACATTCTCTAGTGTGAATGTGCTTGTTTCTAACTTAACCAGCGCTGGATTTTCAGTATTATATACTTCAGGAGCCAGTGGAGACTGGGATCATAATATCAATTTATACACCTGGTACGATGCATCCGTTGCACCTACCTTAAATACAAGTATTGTGCTATATAATGAGACTACTAATGATGGTCTTGCTGATTTGAAATTTATCTGTACATCCGATGGACTAACACAAGTAGTATTGCCAACATATTCCGAAAGCGCAACAGGTCAAACAGATGGTATATATATTTCATACGAATCAGGAGCTAATTGGCAGTTCATAGAGAATACCTCACAAGGAATTCCAACATCTAGCACGAATACCATGGTAAATATCTCGTTAACAAGTTCGGATATATATATGTTCTTATACAATGCAGTTGGTGCTTATAGTGACATATATAAACGTAGTATTAATCGCATTTATTCTGATCAAATAGTAAATATCAAAAATGGCACAAGCGGTTTGAATTATCTACCTCTTGGTCCAACTGGCCCCATAGGCCAACCAACTGGGCCAAGTGGACCAGCTCTCATAATGGATGTAAACCTCGTGCCCACCACGGATGCCACTTACGACTTGGGCGCCACGGGTATCCAGTTCAAGGATATATATTTTAGCGGCTCTCTGTACAATAATGGAGTACCATTTTCGGGCGGCGGGGGCGGAATCACCGCGCCCACGGACAATTTTATGGTGGCAGGCGGTGACGGAGCAGGCCTTGCATACAGTTATGACGGCACAACCTGGACACCATCGCCGAATGGAGGAACATTTAATGACTGCAGGGCTATAGCATGGAATGGGTCTATCTGGGTTCTCGGCACTAATAATATTGTATACAGTTCTGATGGAATTAACTGGACGGCAACTAATCAAACTATAATGTCGCCGTGCCTAGCAGTAGCCTGGAATGGATCTATCTGGGTTGCGGGGGGTGATCCTGAAACTGGTGGTAATGCAATCGCCTACAGTTACGACGGAATTAACTGGACTGCGTCTCCACAGGGTCTTATTGACACAACATGCAATGCCTTGGCATGGAATGGCCTGATCTGGGTTGCTGGGGGATCAGGAACAAACCGGCTGGCATACAGTGTGGATGGAATCAATTGGACTGCGTCTGAATCTGCTAATACCGAATTTACAGAGGGTGGGCAATGTAATTGTGTGGCCTGGAATGGTACCATGTGGGTTGCTGGAGGTGCCAATAACTCTAGTACTGGTGTCTTAGTGTATAGTTATGATGGTATGAATTGGAGTCCAGTAACCCTTGAGCAAACAATCGCGATGGCTAATTATAATACCGTTGCCTGGAACGGCTATTTATGGCTTGCTGGTGGGGAAGGGACTCAGATGTTTATGATACAAAGTAGCGATGGTATTTCATGGTATCAAATCACCGACAAAATCACCATATCTATATGTAGAAGTATAACATGGAATGGGACTAAGTGGTTTGCGGCTGGGCAAGCAAGTAGTGGCGCAGGTATTTTAGCCAGTAGTACCGATGGTTTATTATGGGCTGATGTAACCTACACTGGTTTTTCAACTTTTTCCTACACGATAGCATCTAGACGTGTTCTACCCTTTGTGGGCACTGGTGGCTCAATACCTGGCCTCTACTACAGGGCCTCAGGGCCGACGGGGCCGACTGGGGGCCAGACAGGACCTACAGGTCCCTGGCTCCAAGTCTCAGCCAATATGGTACCCGTTACAGATAATGTGTTTGACCTCGGCGCAACCGGCCTCAGATTCCGCGATATCCATGTGGGCGGCTCCACCATTTATCTCGGTGATTCGGTGAGTATAAAGGCTACTAATGAGGGTGCGCTAACTGTAAGCAATAATGCGGGTACGGTGAACCTTGTCACGCCGACAGGTTTGAATGGGGGTATATTGTCTGGTGTGGGTAATTCTTGGAGTGGTGATGATAGCCCATATAGTGAGACAGTTACATTTTCCATACCGTTCGCCGAAGTTCCAGTAGTAGTTGTAAACTGCACTAATTCTTATGGCGGAACAGCCTTTGACACTTACAAGGTAGCTATAATTGATGTATCTGTAAGTAATTTTATTGTATATGGAAATAATGCAAGTGCCACCTACAATTGGATCGCCACAGCCAGAACAGATTACCCCTTTGAATTTTATAATGAAACCACGCCGATAACAGAAGTGAGTGTAACCGATAGTTCGTTGGTACTAAGTGTGAATACTAGCCAACTTCTACGCGGCGGTGTACAACCTTATACTGATGTTGAAATGAGAGAGAATGCTACAGCATTTGAACCCATACCAATTAATATGTACACAGGTGTACAAATAATTACAATTGGGGGATTAAATTCACAACAAACTTACGAAATATATATTTCAGCGACTGATAGTTCAGCCCCACCCGTTACAATTTCAAGTACTAATCAACAATTTACAACCGCTGCAGGACCACTTATTGCGGCGGTCATATCATTGGCCACTATAAGCGAAGAAAATCGCGAAAATTCGCAGTTACCTTTTGAGATTACAGAGAATCCATCAGGCGGCTCTGGAGATTTAACGAATACATGGCAATCTAAAGTATCAAGTGCGTCTACCTGGACAGATGATTTAGTTAGCAACTATTTATTAGATGTAACAATTGGCACAACATATAATGTACGTATAAAGACGGACGATGGAGCTGGTTCAACTGTATATTCAAATATAGTAACTGCAGCGCTATATGCCACTTTGACAATCGGCGAAGGCTCGGTATATCCCATTACACAGGAGGTAACCGTTGGCCAGGTAGTTACTATAAATATAGCTACTGCAAATCTATTTGATGGAGGTGTTGCACCCTATAATTTTACTGTATACGAACTTCAGACTGGTCCTCCGTATTTTACCTTAGATTTACAGGCAAGTCAAATACCAGAAGATAATCCAGTCGGTATTGCAAATGTTACTGTAGGGTTTAGTAGTGCACAAACTACATATTTGATATCGGGTTCTAAAA
>Ga0129336_10001700_pt1 | contig 13425 bp, 11 predicted proteins | sample CPB6_02_DNA_FD_96878 | JGI IMG/M metagenome (GOLD analysis project Ga0129336, IMG submission 96878) | Freshwater to marine salinity gradient microbial communities from Chesapeake Bay, USA - CPBay_Sum_0.6_0.2_DNA | ecosystem: Environmental > Aquatic > Marine > Coastal | place: USA: Chesapeake...
CAATGAAGAACCCACGCGTCTTTCTCTACAAGAAGTCAGGAGTCTACAGCTTCTCACCAGGCTACAACTGGTGTGTCTTCTCTTGCTTCGACGAGGACGGCTGGACGGACGTCAAGCCCATCCCAGGTGATATCAACATTGCCACATTCCACGGTCCGGTCAGAGGCTCTGTCACAGAGACCGGTTGGGACATCGACGAAGAAAACATAACTGCCGATTATTTCAGAGATTACGACTTCTGCATGCTCGGCGACATCCATAAGCAGCAGTTTCTGGGATACAGGGATGGCAAGCCCTGGATAGGCTATCCTGGAACACCGATTCAGCAGAATTATGCAGAAGAATTAAACCACGGTTACTATCTCTGGGAGATAAAGAATTCTTCTGATTGGTCTGTGGTGAACAGACCACTTCCCAATCCTAAGCCGTTTATCACAATCGATTGGGCGGGAAGTCTTGACAAGACAGTAAAGATTGCTAAATCCTGCCCGCAAGGAACTCGCTTTAGGGTCCGTTCTAACGTCTCACTTACTCAGGATGAAGTTCATGTCCTCTCTGAGACGCTGAAGACTTCTATGAGTGCTTCTGAGGTAACATATAAAATAGACGCACAGGTCGACACTCATCTCGTAAAAACGAGCACTACTTCAATTGCAAAGACAGACCTCAGGTCTCCTGAAGTTATGTCAAAGCTTTTGAGAGATTATTATAAAGAATTTAACCTCAATGAGAAAGAACTAGAGGAACTAAGTTCAACTGCAAAGTCTTATTTGACTCAAGTTTCATCTGAAAACTTGGCAAGAAACTCCAAGTGGTCTCTTCGAAGACTGGAGTGGGATAACCTATTTTCTTACGGTGAGAACAATGTTGTCGACTTCGAGAAACTAAACGGCATTGTCGGTATCTTTGGGCCCAATCGCACAGGTAAGTCTTCAATTGTTGGTACATTGATGTACACACTTTTCAATGCTACCGACAGAGGTCCTGTTAAAAACATAAACATCTGTAACGTTAGAAAAGACTATTGTTCTTCACGTGCAATATTTGACCACAATGGCTTGTCTTATGTTTTAGAACGACAGACAACCAAGAATACTAATAAGAAAGGTGTGGTTTCAGCTTCCACCTCTCTCAACCTCTTCCGAATGAAGGAGGATGCAGAGGAGATGGAAGATCTGTGTGGTGAACAGAGATCTGACACAGAGAAGACGATACGAAACTTATTGGGAATATCTGAGGATTTTCTCATCACTACACTGTCAGCTCAAGGTGATACTAACAATTTCTTACTACAAGGATCGACCAAGCGCAGAGCAATACTATCCAAGTTCTTAGATCTGGATGTTTTTGACAAGATGCACGATCTTGCCTCAAAAGAAGTGTCTTCTGTCAAGTCACAATTGAAAAATTTTCCAGAACGCAATTGGGAAGATTTGAAGATTCAAAACGAGCAATTGATTAAGTCCCATACGGAGAATATAGCAAAGTTCGAAGACCTGATAAATGAATGTCAAACATCTCTTTCAATTCTCAGGTCTGATCTCTTAAAACATAATGCTTCTCCTGTTACACAAGAAGACGTAACACTCCAAGAGAGACGTGTGAATGATCTTGAGAGAAAGTCAAAAGAGTGTGAAGAGAGCGTCTCATTGCTTAGACAAGAGATTGAATCTCTACAAGAAAAATCTGAGGCCCTTCAAATTCTAATGGATTCCATCGATGTAAAGAGTCTCAAGGAAAAACAAGAGACTTACAGAAATTTACTCTCTGTTGTTTCTGATCTAAAGCACGACCACGAAAAAGAAGATTCTGTGCTCACATCACACAAAAAATCTTTAAAGATACTCGATGATGTACCTTGTGGTGACGAATATCCGACTTGCAAGTTCATCAAAGATGCACATGCTAACAAGAAAAATTTGCAGATGCAGGAAAAGAAAGTCACAAAAACTCTTTCTCTTCTCGAAGAAGCAAAATCATCACTTGAAAAACTTAAGGATGACTCCATAGCTGATAAGATAACTAAGCACGAGAAGGCATGTCAGTTGTCTGATAAGATCAAAATTGAAATCTCAAAGAAAGAAACTGAGATTGTAAGACTTCAAACTACGTGTTCTACATGCACTATTTCTCTTATAGATGCAAGAACACGTTTAGAAAATTTACGATCGTCGCTTGATAACGATGAGGCTATTGAAGTAGTTTCTATTAGATCTAACATATTGTCTTTGACGGAACAGCTGAAGTCGTACGACAGACAGAAATTAGAAAGTGCTTCTCAATTGGGTAAATTACAATCAACGATAGAGAAGTTAGAAGACGAGAAAGCAACACGTGACTCTCTACTTCGGAATGTTAGAATGCACGAGTTAGTTGCAAACGCATTTTCTAAGAGAGGAATACCTCTTCTGGTTACAAAGACACAACTTCCTCTGATAAATTCAGAAGTTTCCAAGATTTTGCAAGGAATAGTAGACTTCACACTTGAGGTTGAATCAGATGAAGACACTGACTCTCTTGAGATATACATCAACTATGGAGACTCTCGACGCATTATAGAGCTTTGTAGTGGAATGGAGAAGACAATTTCCGCAATTGCACTCAGAGTCGCAATGCTCAATGTTTCTTCACTTCCTAAGCCTGACTTCTTCATCATAGATGAAGGATTTGGAACACTAGACAGTGCTGGAGTGGAAGCTTGTGGAAGATTTTTGTCATCTCTCAAGAGGTATTTCAAATCTGTCTTAGTCATAACTCACGTTGACGGAATAAAGGACACAGCGGATTGTATACTTGAGATTACAAAGAATGAAAAAGACTCAAAGGTGGACTATCAATGAATTGGAAGCCTTACACAAAGAGCAGAGAAATATCAGAACATCCTGGTGGGTTTTATGTGATTAGACCGACAGATAGAGAGGTTTCTAAGCCCATATTTTGTCCTCTTTGTAACTACATCATGGTTGGTGAATTCGATAAAGACTCTTATAAGAAATTTGAGTGCTGCGATTCATGTGCAACAATTTGGGCCTATCCTAACAAAGAGAAATGGTCCCAAGGTTGGAGACCAACCACGGAGGAAGTTATGAATAAATACAAGGTTAGACATACTTAATGCACAGGAGCCTCATATGCCCAAGACACTAAATATTAATGCACTCGGACAAGCAATAGACACCACCTGGGGCAGGTCGTCTACTCCGAAGACTGCTTCCTATTCTGTAAAGTTTTCTTTCCTTGGCGACAGTAAGCTTTTAGCATCCTACAAGGTCATTATTAACTTCGTTTCAGAGAAGCAGATGATAGAGATGAAGCGTCAATGTTCTGAAGAATCTGACGATGTAATTTCTGAGCACGTAAAAAGTGTTAAAGAATCTTACAAACAGATTTGCGGTGATTCTCTCATATTGAAGGAAGAGAACTCCACAGATTCTCTTGAAATTATCGGTTTTAATGTTCATAATCCGAAGAGAACTGCGTATTATAGACGCAAGGTAGTTTTCGAGATTGCATGACAACTGGTACACCATCAAGACAAGCAGTAGTAGCTGAAATACTAAAATGCGGTAAAGATCCAACGTACTTTATGAAGAAGTACTGCAAGATCCAACACCAACTTCGAGGACTTATACCATTTGATACTTACGATTTTCAAGATGACTGTGTAAAACAGTTTCAGAAACATCGTTTCAATATAGTTCTTAAATCTAGGCAGTTGGGACTCTCCACGGTCTCTGCTGCCTATGTTGTTTGGTACGCTATTTTTAAGAAAGACAAGAACATCCTTGTCATTGCTACCAAGCTCAACACTGCCATCAACTTTATCAAAAAGGTGAAGACCATGTTAGATGGTCTTCCTCCTTGGCTTCTCCTCACGAAGTTCGAGCCTACGAAACAATCTATCAGATTCGACAATGGATCTACTATAACTGCAGTTCCAACCTCTCCTGACGCTGGTCGTTCCGAAGCATTAGCCCTCCTCATCGTCGACGAGGCAGCATTCATTAGAGACTTCGACGAGATCTGGACTTCGCTCTATCCGACCCTCTCTACCGGTGGTTCTGCGATCATCTTGTCCACACCAAACGGTGTAGGAGGACAGTACTATAAACTATGGACAGAAGCTGAGTCGGGTGCAAACGACTTCAATCCGATTAGGCTTCCTTGGGATGTCCATCCCGAACATAATCAAGAATGGTTTAACAAAGAGACCAGAAATCTTACGAAGCGCCAAATTGCTCAGGAATTTCTTTGTGACTTCGTCTCATCGGGAGACACATTCTTGCAACCGTCCGAGTTTGAGAAACTGCGAGAAATGATAAAGCCTCCAATTGCTAAAGAGGGACATCAGAACGGTGTATGGGTATGGAAGAACCCCGAATCAACCAGAAAGTACATAATTTCTTCTGACGTCGCCAGAGGAGACTCTTCTGATTTTTCGACCTTTCACGTCATAGACTATGAGTCATGTGAAGTTTGTGCAGAGTTTATGGGAAAGATACCACCAGACAGACTTGCTGATCTTCTTTCTCAATATGGCAGACGCTATAACGACGCATTGATTTGTCCTGAACAAAACACTTTTGGTTATTTTACTTGTGTTAAGCTGAGGGACGAGGGATATCCGAGACTTTACTATTCTTCAAACTCAGGTGACATGTTTGAGTATAGACCCACAGATCCAGAAGCTTTACCTGGATTTTCTACTCAGACAAAGACAAGAAATCAAATACTGACTAAGCTTGAAGAAGCAATGAGGAATGGAAAACTAAAGACTTATTCACAGCGTCTTTATGATCAACTTCAAGCTTTCGTTTGGAATGGTTCTAAAGCTCAAGCCGCTAAGGACGCTCACGATGACCTTATCATGAGTCTTGCAATAGGCGTTTGGCTTTCTGTGGGAGATTCTGGGCATTCAGAACAGGGAATGGCTATGGCTATGGCGATGCTAAAAGCTACTTCTGTTGGCAATAGAAATGTCAGAGATCTTCCTGGCGGCATTAATGATGTTAGACCTGTACCCAATCCTCACATTCAAGGTTTTACACCTGATAAAGTTCATCAACCAAGAAAGCCTGAAGACATAAAGCATGCTAACGTCTCAGATTTTTCTTGGCTGTTCAAATGAGAGAATACATATAGCTATCACTAGAGGGCATTATGGCTAAGATTGGTATTTCAAGTCTTAAGAAGATTATTCGCGAAGAACTTCAAAGTATCTATGAGGGAGTGGATGAGGACGCTGCAGCCAAGACCATGAGTAGCGCTACGAAGCTTCTTAAGGCAATTGAAACTTTTAAAGAAAGCTCAAGTGAAAAAGTTAAATCTGAAATTGGTTCCAATCTTGACGGTGTTGAGCAGCTTCTCAAGAGAATAGTTGCATCTCCCATGCAGTATGTTGATGTTGTTGCTCCTGGTCCAAAAAAAGTCACATTGAAGCCTGAGAAGAAAGAAGTAGTGTAAAGTAAAGCACCAAGGGCCTCTCCCATAATGGTGAGGCATGAGAAAAATGGCAAAAAAAGACGACCAAAACCTCTTTCAGAAATTAACAAAGTTATTCCGCAGTGGTCCTGTAGTCAAGAGAAAGATACGGGCCCTCGACACAGCAGTTGCAGTCGCCGACAAGACAAAGTCTTCCGGAGCTTTGTTGTTTCAGAAGTCGATGGCTCCGACGTACGCCACTATTACGGCGAACGCGTACAACTTGTCAGAGAGGTTGATGAGGTACCAGGACTTTTGTTTCACTGGTGATACTCTCGTTTCTACTTGTACGCAAGAAGGATACGCAAGAATCGATGAGATTGTCGATAGGTGGAATAAAGGAGAGAGGGACATTTATACCTTCTCTTACGATATTTCTACAAAGAGCATCGTTTCATCTCTTGTTACTAATGCAAAGTGTAACGGCGTTAGAAGAGTTGTATCTGTAACGCTGGATGATGGGTCTGTAATTAGATGTACACCTGATCATCGATTCATGTTAAAGGATACTTCATATGTAGAAGCCAAGGACTTGAAGCCCGGAACTGCATTGATGAGATTTAGCAGATCAGACTTCAACACACCTTACAGATACATCCAGACTCACGCCAGAGGATGGAAGCCAGAGCACGTCTTGGTTGCTGAGGCAATCGCAGGAAGACACTGTGAGCTTGGTGAGCATGTCCATCACAGGAATTTTAAGCATAGAGATAACACGCCCAATAATCTAGAGATCATGTCAGAACACGATCACATGTCTCTTCATGCAAAGATCAACAACCTCAGATTCTCAGACCCTCTTCAGCGTGAGAGAGCATCTAAAACAATGTCGAGAAGGTGGAAGCTCGGAGGTGATTTAAGAGAGTCTGTTCGAGAAAATGTGGAGAAGACGAGAGAAGGAAATAGATCTCGCCGCGTAGCCTTCAATAAGTCGTTCCTCCCAGGCAGATTCAATGCAGGTAGAAAAGACCAAGTAGGTCTAATGAATGCCAACGCTGACAAGAGCCTTACTTTTCAGGACATTTGTAATGTCTTTCATCCCGGTGACACGCTGAAAGTCTTGTCAAACAAGCTTAATGTTTCTCCCTATAAAATTAAGAAGAGACTCTCTTGGGAAGGCCACAAAGACTTCATTGAATTCTCTAGAAATTATGAGAATCATAAGGTTGTGTCAGTGATAGATCACGGAGAAGAAGAGCTTGTTTATGACATAGAAGTGAAGGGATACTCCAATTTTGCCCTTGCGAAAAAAGACGAGAAGTTAGGATCACAAGGCATTGTAATTGTTCACAATTGCGAAATGGAGTACACTCCTGAGCTCGCCGCCGCACTCGACATCTACGCCGATGAGACTTGTGCACAGGATGAGAAGGGCCGCGTCCTCCACATCTACTCAGACAATGAGAAGATCAAGCAAATCCTAGAGGACCTCTTCTACAACACCTTAAATGTGGAGTTCAACCTTCGACCTTGGGTCCGCAACCTCGTGAAGTATGGTGACATGTTCCTCTACAACGACGTGTCACCCGAGCACGGTGTCATCAACGCATTTCCGATCCCGGTCAACGAGATCGAACGCGAGGAAAACTACGATCCCAATGATCCGATGGCGGTTCGCTATCGCTGGGTCACCCTCGGCAACCGCACTCTCGAGAACTGGGAGGTGACACACTTCCGCCTCCTCGGCAACGACATGTTCCTTCCTTACGGTTCATCCATTATCGAACCTGCTCGAAGGATCTGGCGTCAGTTGATCCTCATCGAGGATGCCATGTTGGTGTACCGTGTCGTGAGAGCTCCTGAACGAAGAGTTTTCTACATCGATGTTGCCAACATTCCTCCTGAGAACGTTCCAATGTATGTTGAGGAACAGAGGAAGAACCTTCGCTCCTCGCAGGTTATCGATCGCAACACAGGGCGTGTTGACTTACGCTACAATCCTCTCTCGGTGGATGAGGACTACTTCATTCCTGTCCGCGGCGGTGACTCTGGTACTAGAATCGACACGTTGGCTGGTGGTCAAAACACGGCAGCCGTTGAAGATGTGGCCTACATTCAGAAGAAACTCTTTGCAGCTCTCAAGATTCCTCGTGCCTATCTCGGTTACGATGAAGCACTTTCTAGTAAGGCCACTCTTGCACAAGAAGACATTAGGTTCTCTCGTACCATCAACGTGATACAGAAGACCATCGTGGCCGAGCTGAATAAACTCGCAATAATTCACCTTTATGCCCATGGTTTTGATTCTGAAGATTTACAGAACTTCGCTCTGCGCATGTCCAATCCTTCTACAGTCGCTCAGCAACAGAAGTTGGAACTGTGGAGAGCGAAGTTTGAGATCGCAGGAACAGCTCCTGAAGGACAGATGTCCAAGGAGTTCATCCGCAAGGAGATCTGGGGTCTCAACGATGATCAGTGCAAAGACATCGACGATCAGAGGCTTAAGGAGAAGCTGGTAGATCAAGCAATTGAAAGCGCTGAACCCGCCGGTGGGGGAGAATCTGAAGGCGAAGAGGCAGGCGGAGAGGAAGAATCGGGTGGAGAGGAAGAGGCAGGCGGTGAAGAAGGCGAAGAAGGTGGAGGAGATCTCTTTTCTGGCGACGACGTAATTCAAAAGAACCCTTACATGGACCTTCTGACAGCGGGAGATGATCCTGAAGACGATGACGTTCCTGTCAGATTCTCTCTAAAAGATGTAGAAGTACCAGTTAAGGCACAGAAACAGCTCGATCGTGCCCTCTACAACAGATCCAGGATAAGGCACCATGGAGCTTCGAAAACTCACATGCCTGATTTCAACAAGATGACGAAGGCTGACAACAAGAGTTATTCTGATCCTTATGACAAGGAATGGTTGTCATCTTATGTAAGAAATCCCTTCGGTGAGTCCACTGTTAGAGAGACCTATAAAACACCTGTTGGAAACGACGTTATATCTTCTCTCAGGAATATGTCGCTCTCACCAAGATTTCAAAATATTGTGAAAAATTCCACACAACCTTCACAAGTCCTCACTGAGTCAGATAATTTGGATGAGGCAGACGCACGCGAACACAGAGAAGTCCTCATAATAGACGACGACGGGAGCAACTGAAATGGCCGCTAACAAACACAATAAGAGAAGAAACAGCCTCCTCATCTACGAGTTTCTCGTGAGGACTATTTCTAAATCAATCATAGACGACAATAAAAAGAGGTCTGCCGCTGCCCTCAAAATCTTGAAGAGACACTTTAAGCCTGGCACTGAACTCTACAAAGAGTTTCGTCTCATGAATGCTCTCGCCAAGACAACTGTGTCTTCCGAGCATACTGCGGCTTCAATTCTTAGCGAAGCTAAGAATGCAATTATTGGATTAGACGCAGGAAAGCTCGATAGAGAAAAGTCTATTCTCATAAGAAACATTAACCACATCTTAAATGATGAAAATTTCTATGATCAACACGTTAGTGAATATAGAACTTTTGCAACTCTTCAGACTCTCGTCAATGAATGGAAAGATCCTAGTAAAGATCTTTACAGAATTGCACAGTTTGAAGATCAAGTAATGAAATATCTTGTAACAGAAAAGACTTTGCCTTCTGACTCTACTGTTTCTGAAGACACTTCTGGTACAGCTCGACTCCTCATGAAAGTAATGACAAAGAAGCTTAATGAAAAATACAGCGGAATTCTTAATGAACAGCAGAAGTCACTCATTAAGGCGTACGCCTACTCGACAGCTTCCGAAGACCAAACTTCCATACGCATGAAGTTGCAGGAGATAAAGTCAGACCTTGTGAGTCTCATCGATGGCTACGAGGTCGAGGCTAACGAATACCTCAAGAACAAGTTACAGGAGACCAAGAGCACTCTCCTGAGCGAAAACTTTGATCTCGTAGACGACGAGACGGTGACACGCTTCATGCTCTACTCGAAGCTCAGGGACGAGCTGCAATCCAAGGAGTGATACAATGGCACAGGATCTGAAACTACTCAACTCGTACGAAGTCTTCGACTACACTCCTGACATGATCAAGGAGTCACGTGAAAAGAACAACGGTAAGGTCATGATGAAGGGTATCCTCCAGAAGGCCGACACTCTCAACCAAAATGGTCGTATCTATCCGATGGCCGTCCTCGAGCGCGAGGTCCGAAACTATCAGAAGTTCATCGCCGAGAATCGTGCGCTTGGTGAACTGGATCATCCAGACTCATCTGTTGTCAATCTCAAGAACGTGTCACATGTCATCAAGGAAGCTTACTTGGATAGAGGCGTTGTGTATGGTACGGTAGAACTCCTCGACACTCCTTCCGGAAAGATACTTCAGTCACTCGTTGAGAGCGGAGTGAAGCTCGGAATCTCTTCTCGTGGCGTGGGTTCTGTCAAGAAGCAAGGTGACTACCACATAGTTCAGGACGACTTTCAACTTATCTGTTGGGATTATGTCTCCGAGCCCTCAACACCTGGTGCATTCATGTTGCCTGAGGGACGTACAATTAATTCATCAGAATTACGCAACATATTCAATAAATCTGACAGAATCGATCGAATCGTTAACGACATATTGTCTTCAAAGAAGTGAGTTTTAGAATGAAACTATCGAAAACTGAACTTAAAGCAATTGTTAAAGAGTGCCTCATTGAGATTCTCAATGAAGGAATAGGATCATCTTTTGTCACTCCTTCATCTTCCACATTTGGATCAAAGACATCGCTACAGTCTCCTGTTGCTAAGTCGCTTTCAGATTCAGTGAGAAGACCTCCCAAGCCTACTCCTCATCTTAGAGAAGCAATTATGAGAGAGGCAGGAGGAAATAAAGTAATGGAGGCAATATTTGCGGATACAGCAGCATCAACATTGCCAAAGTTCTTACAGGCAGGAGAAGGAAAAACACAAATGCCGGTAGCAGGTGGAGGATTGGCAGAGCAAGTAGTTTCTCAAGCAACACCAGAAGATCTGTTTGGTGATGAAGTTGCCTCCAAGTGGGCAAGTCTTGCTTTTATGGAATCCCCCATAAAGAAATAATTTTTTTCTCGATGAATATACTTAAGATAGATTACAGTGAGGATTTGATATGAAACTTACCAGCCAGTTACTTCGTAGAATCATTGAAGAGGAAGTTGCCAAGTTTGGTGACATGGAGTCGACAGAGGATCGTGCGAAGGACACCGAAGAAGTTGATGCTGACGAGCTCGGAAGTGAAAAAGTTGCTGCCAAGCACGTTGATTTCATGAAGGCTCTCAAGATCGAAGAGTCGCGCCTTCGTCGTCGTCTTTCCAAGATCGAAGAGACGAAGAAGAGACTCTCAAAGAAGATCTGATTACAATTAATGGAGTTTTGCTATGAGCGGACCAGGAAAAGGTAGATACACAACGTACGTCGGTAAGGCGAGTCCAAGAAACACTCTTCTCTGGAAGCTCTTTAACAAGAAGGCTCCAAATGATGCAGGAGTGTTTTACGGTGGTCAAGAACCTTCGGATAATACAGCAGCAGCTGCAGCTGCAGTTTCAAGAGCAACTGCAAACGTTACAAACGGAATTGGAGGTTTGACTCCTTCAAATGGTCAGCAGGCTGGAGACCCACAGATGTTTCCAAATGGAGTAGATTTGACCTATTCTTCTGCTCCTAACCTTGCTGATGTCAAATGGGATTCTGCTAAGACAAATTTCTCTGGACTACCGACTACAAACAGCGGTGGTCCTGCCAACTCTTACGTTCCCGATATTTCTTCGCCTGGACCTGGCAAGACTTCAGGAGTAGAGAAGGACACCAATCCAAATATTTCAGCGTCTGAAATCAAGCCAAATTACGTTCCTGGAGCTCCGGAAACTGGCACAGTTTCTCCAAATACAACCAGTTCTGGCCTAGGAACTACTCCTATCGGCAAAGATTTGACACCAGGTAAATCATCTGTCTGAATATAATTAGGAAACATAAAACTAGAAAGAGTTGACATGACTAAGCAATTGTACGAAGAGGCATTAGCCGACGTAAAGAAGCTCAAGGAAGTTGCAGAGGATAACGCAAAGAGAGCACTTCTCGAAGCTGTTACGCCTCGCATCAGAGATCTTATCGAAAACCAGCTACTTGGAGAGATGGGTGTTGATGAGCTAGAAGCAGACCCAGAAGATTTGCTAATGGATGAACTTCCTACAGTAAGTTCTGTTGCATCTTCTGATCCTGTTCCTATGATGGCTTCTCCTGAAGTAGGAGCTTTAGACGCTGCAGCTTCTGCCATGTCGATGCCTGATGAAGAGGGTAAAGTTACTCTTGATCTAGACGCTCTCAAGGTTCCTGACTCTAATGAATACGAGCTCAGCATGGAATCAGCAAAGTCTCTGGGTATTCTTGTTTCTGAATCTTCAGAATTGAATGTTAGACTCAAGAACATTCATAAGAAATTGAAGAATCTTTCGGAAGCAGGTAAGCTCGTAAGAGAGACCAAAGGTTACTCTTCAGCACTTTCCTCGCTCATTTCAGAGGTAGAGGATACGTATTCGTACTTGCAGAATAGCATGCAGAATTCTGACAAGAAAGACTCCTATGAGTCAATTCTTGAAAATTATTACTCAAACCTCAAGCAGCTCATGGAGCAGAATATGAAAAAGACACTCGGTACACTTTCAGAAGCAGACGTAACACTCAAGTTGACGGGCATGCCCGACGACCTTGATCTCGATTCACTTGGTGTAGACCTCATTACAGGTGAAGAAGGAGAGGAAGGCGGAGACGAAGGCGACGAGGACCTCGATCTTGGTGACGAGGAAGGTGAGAGTGATGAAGGTTCTGAGGAAGAGGGCGGAGACGACCTCGATCTCGGTGATGAAGATTCAGACGAATCGGAGGAAAAAATGGAGACACGTAGATTGAGCGACGACACAATCGTCGAAATTGACGAGGGAATGCTTCGTCGCGAGATCGCCCGCATGAAGGCCCTCCGCGAGGAAGACGAGACAAAGGCACAGTCATGGGGAAATGGTCCTGGAGACGTTTCTCACGATATGGACTTTGAGGACGATGACCTCGGAGACCCCTTCACAGACGTCGAAGTCACCACTGAAGGTGAAGAGGAAGACAGCAAGAAGGAAGTCGACGAATCTGACGAAAAGGACGAGAAGAAGGAAGAGCTCGACGAGATGGACGAGCTCGATCAGGCCTATCATGAGATGGACGAGATGGATCAGGCTTACAATGAAGTCGATGAGATGGACGAGCTTGACCAAGCCGAAGACACTCGTGAACAGGGTGGAAACGTCGCTTCCCAGGGTATGGGAGCTGGTGCAGAGACCCGCAAGCAGAATCGCATGCCAGAGTCTCTCCGCCGTCGCATCAATGCTGAGTTAAAGCTTCAGCTTGAGGCGAAGAAGAAGGCTACACAAGCCAAGAAGAAGCAGACTGAGGCTCAGAAGAAGGCCCAGCAGGCGAAGAAGATGCAGGAGAAGCAGCAGGCCAAGAAGCAAGCCAAGAAGATGCAAGAGGCCTACAACTTCTACGCAACCAAGTTCAATGAGTCTGTTGCTCGCACCAACAAGCTCAAGGGTATGCTTGCAGAAGCAACCCGCAAGGGAGCCACCCTCAATGGCGCTCCGAAGTCGTCCGCGGCAGAGACTGATCTCCGCAACAAGTTGGCAGAAACGAATCTGTTCAACGCGAAGCTCCTCTTCACGAACAAGCTTCTCCAGAACGAGTCCCTCACCAAGCGCCAGAAGGCCGAGGTCATCGAGAGGCTCGACGAGGCGAAGAATGAGCGTGAGGTGAAGCTCGTGTACGAGAGCCTCGTGAAGACCCTTGCAGGGTCACCATCCAAGATCACCGAGTCGGCTGATCGTGGAGTCATCGGCTCTGCATCCCGCCCGGCACGTCCCGCCTCGGCCACCAACACCCTCAACGAGGGATTTGAGGCTGATCGTTGGGCACGTCTCGCTGGAATCGTCAAGTGATTCAAACAAACCAACTCAACTAG
>Ga0129336_10001701_pt1 | contig 13422 bp, 7 predicted proteins | sample CPB6_02_DNA_FD_96878 | JGI IMG/M metagenome (GOLD analysis project Ga0129336, IMG submission 96878) | Freshwater to marine salinity gradient microbial communities from Chesapeake Bay, USA - CPBay_Sum_0.6_0.2_DNA | ecosystem: Environmental > Aquatic > Marine > Coastal | place: USA: Chesapeake Bay...
CATCACCATAAGTTCCAACATTACTATTAACAGTTGCTAATGTTGTTGCAGTATTACTAGATGTTATATCACCAGTAAGGTTTGGAATATTAGTTGTTGTGGTAGCAGTTCCCGTAAGAGAACCTACGAATGTTGTTGCGGTTACAACACCAGAAGCATTAATGTTTCTTACAACTGCTAAATCATTTTCAGTAAATTGAACTGCTCCAGCAGCAAGTCTTGTTCCTGATGGAAATTGAGTGCTCCCAATACCAACAGCATAATTAAATAACCAAGCATCAGTATTAAGACCTGCAAAAGTACCTTCCTTAAACCACATAATTTTCTTATATGTGGATGGTGCAGTCTCAATACCAGCAATAAAGAGATTAACTAATGGATTACCTTCTGTTGATGCAATTGCAATACCACCGTGATTTGCAGTGTTATCATTTGAAACATCATTACCGCTTCCATCAGTTCTAAAACCCAGAACAATATCAGGGTCATAAACTTTAAATTCAGTAGTAAAGAGAGTTGCTGATGTTCCACCAATCGTAATGTTACCAGTAACATTTAAATTGCGATTGACTTGGAGATCTCTTGTAACAGTTACATCTTGCGGAGCAGTAAATTGACTTGGGATACTTAATGTTGGTGTTGAACCTTCACCAGTTCCAGAGGTAACTGTGATTTGATTGGATGTTCCGGTAATATTAGTTACATAATCACCAGTTGTATCAGTTCCAAGTCCAACAGAATTTGGTTGAATGGTTGCGGCAAGTGATACATTTCCAGTTCCATCAAAACTAATAGCAGAAGCAACAACATCACCAGTAATCTCAAAAGTTCTTACATTCTGAAGTCTGGTTGCCTCTGTTGCAATACCAGCGTTAGGAGCATAAGTTGCAATCCCTGCATTAGTTGCATAAGTTGCTATTCCTGCATTAGTTGCATAAGTAGCAATTCCTGCTGATGTAGCATAAGTTGCAATACCACTAGAGGTTGCATAAGTTGCAATCCCTGCATTAGTTGCATAAGTTGCTATTCCTGCATTAGTTGCATAAGTAGCAATTCCTGCTGATGTAGCATAAGTTGCAATTCCTGCAGTATTTGCATAAGTAGCAATTCCTGCTGATGTAGCATAAGTTGCAATACCACTAGAGGTTGCATAAGTAGCAATTCCTGCTGATGTAGCATAAGTTGCAATACCACTAGAGGTTGCATAAGTAGCAATTCCTGCTGATGTAGCATAAGTTGCAATTCCTGCAGTATTTGCATATCCACTATTACCACCAGTACCACCAGGAAGATTGGTTAGTAAAGATCCATCACCGACAAATTTAGATGCCGTGATTATACCAGAATAATTTGCACTACCACTTTCACTTAAAGTAATACCAGTGCCTATTTTGATTAAATTATTTTGCCCGTCAAGAGTTAATGATGCAGTGCCTATTGTTAAAATGCCAGTAATTCTAGCATCACCATTAACTACAAGTGCTGTCGTTGCTCCACCAACCACTACACTATTAAAAGTAGAAATACCAACACTCATTCCAAGTGATGAAGTATTTCCAATCCCTAATGTATCATCGAGTGTTTGGGAACCTCCTCCACCACCCAATGCACCAATCCATTTACCAGATGCAGCATCATACTTTAAAAATCTACCATTAACCTTTGCACTATCTCTATCAACATCATCAAGAAATTCTAGACGTGTTTCACCACCACCACCAATAGTGGCAAGTTGCTGTTGAATACGATTGATGAAGAGACGATAATGCTGTTGAAGTTGGTCTAGTGTTACAAAGTTTTGATCAAGGGGAGTAAGAAGGTCCTTATTATCAGTGGAAGGTGGTTCTACAATAATGTTTTCTGTAAGGATTTCTTTCTCATTAAATTTTTCTAATACTTTTTCTAAATATGATATTTTTTTATCTATCTTCTTAAAAGATTCATTTACAAAATCTTCTTTCAATTTGCTTGACAGATTTTTAAGAGAAACTTTTAATATCTCAATATTAGCATCTTGATCTTTTATAGTTTTTTCGCTAGATGAGATTTTTTCTCCAAGCACGAAAATTTTATTGTCAATGCTTTCACTTATTTTTTGAATCTTATTCTCTAAACCTATAGAAATTTTTTCTGATTCAATATCACTTTCTTTTTTGTATTCTGAAATATTGTTCCTCAAGGAGTCTATTTCTTTGGAAAAAGACTCCAATTTTCTGTTTTCACTTATCTCTCTATTTTTAAAATCTTTGTATAGATTTTCATATGTTTTAGAAACATCGTCTAATATGCTTTTAGATTCTAGGAAATCTTCTTTTATTCCTTGAAGTGCTAAATTATTATTTTCTTCTAAAGAAATTAAATTATTTGAAAAATTGTTTATACTTTCATCTAAAATTCTTTCGAGATCTTTTACCTTCGTTTCAGACTCTAACTTAGATTCTATTATATTTTTCTTATACTTAGGAACTTCAACTTCAATAAAATTATTTACTTGCTTAGAGATATTAGATACTTCTTGATATACCTCATTTAAATTTTCTTGATTTATCCCCTGTAAATTTTCTGATATATCTAGAAGCTTTGATTCTATTTCACTCTCAATTTCATCAAAATTATTTTCTATATAATCTTTGAAATTTTGTAATTTTTTATCTACTCTTAATTCGGATTCTTTTACTAATTTTTTATGCTTTGGTACATCAATACTCAGAAACTCACTTACAGATTCTTCAAGATCTTTGAATTCTTCTTTAATATTAACTAAAGTCTTTGTGTTTAGTGACTTTATATTAGTCTTTAAACTTTCAATATTTTTCTCAACATAAAGAAGTTGTGCCATAATAGCACTATCCACATCCTCTTTAGATGCTAAAGAATCTATATCTTCCTTTAATAAATCAATAGCATCTGATAATACATCAATCTTTTCTACATTTTGCTTAAAAGATTCAAATGTTAAAGTAAAGTCCTCTATATTTTTAATATTCTTGAACTGATCCTTGAAATTATTGAAATGTTCTTCAACTTCTGTAATATTTTTTACGGCAGCAGATTCTATCTCTTCCTTAATAAAGTCAGAAGATTTATTATTGTTCTCACCAAAAAAATCAGAAGGCTTCCTTAATGCCACTTATTCTTTCCCCATGTTTTTATAAATATATTTATTTTTTTAAAAAACAGTCTATTTTTCAAATTCACTTGTTTCTTTTTTTAAGAGTTTAGCAAGTTCTGCAGTAGAACCAACAAAAAGTGCATTAGTTACATTAGTTGGACCTTTTGTTTGTTTTTCCTCTTCAACTTCTTTGAGCTTCTTTTGAAGATCCATTAATTTATCCGTTGCATCAGCAACATTTTTAATTAGTTGTCCAGCAACTTCATATGCTCTTGGCATTTCACTTTCTTGTGCCAACTCAAGGATTCCATTTATTGCTTCCTGACCCTTTTCAATCAAACTGTAAAGATTTCCTCTAGTATATTCATAATCTTTTTTTATATCTTCACTTGAAGAAGATAATTTTTCTATCTTATCTGAAGAGTCATAATTTTTCTTACTCTCAACTATTTCCGTCTCTACGTTCAGAGCACTTTCTAAACCATCAAAATTCTTTGTCATTTTCATAATCAACCAGTAAATCCAAAGTCATCACCTAGCTCTATTAGATCATTATCAGCAGTAGTGATTGATTTTACCTCTGCTCCCGATAGGTGTGAAGTAACTGTAGTGCCATCTTTACCTCTTTCAACAGTTAAAACATTTCCACTCTTTGATTTTACATATACTTCCTCACCTTCAATATCTAGATAAGTCTTTGCTGATATTGTTGATGCATCATTTACTGTTATCAAAATATCTTCAGTTGTTATGTCTTTTGCTAAGTTTGTAATAACAGTTCCAGTATAGTTTTTAATAGCTCTTGGTTCTGCTGAGAATACAACTTCTCTTGAAGTGAGCGCGGATGGTTCTCCATTTGTGCCCAATGCAGAATAATTGATAGTTGCTTTTTTGATAATATCTTTTGTCGCAGTTGTAACGGGTCCAAATAGATATGTTTTTGCAGTAAATCTTAGGGTATAAAGAAGAACTCTTCTAGTATTAAAATCTCCCTCATAATCATCCTGCATCGTTATGTTTTCAAGAACTATTGGTATATCTCTCTTTTCTTTTATTGTCTCAACTAATTCTACACTAATATTATAAGATGGTTGAAAATATGGTAATATTTGTTCTACTATTTGCAGTGCATCGTCATTGAGTTTAGCCATGATACTAAGTTCAAATTGCATATTATAAGGAACAGGTAAATATGCTTTTTTTGTTTCTGTTCCGTTTTCTGGATCCTTTACCGTAAATGTTTGAGTTGTGGTTACTTTTCTTCCAGGATCATACGTTAAACCAGTAAACTCGAAAGACATCCTAGGCAAAGTTATTGCCGTAGATTTATTTAAATCGGGTGATTGATTTAATCTTGCAAGAAACTTTTGAGTAGGTCCATAAGCGAGAGGGACTTTTATAACGCTAACTACTTCGTCTGAAGAATTTGTATGCTTAATCGAAATGTTGTTAAAAAGAGTACCAAAGGAAATTACAGTTCTTCTTAAAATCTCGTTATAAAAGTATTCAAACATTTTTTATACTCTCTTTGTTATAATACTAACAATAATAAGAGTTATTTATGGCATTCCAAATGGATTCCTTTCACTAAAGTCAATTATTACATCTCCTTCAGTTTCTATATCTGCATTATCAGAATATCCATTATCCATTGCATCAAAATTAATAATTCTCAATTGATGAGATGCATTTGATGTTTGTCCAACAATATTTTCTCCAACTGAGAAAGATCCAGCAACTGAAGATACTACCAAAGTATTTGTCAAAGAATTCCAAGATCTTACTCTTGCAGTTGTTCCGGTAATTGCTCCAGTTACAATTTCATTAAATACAAAATCTCCAGTTGAAGATAGTGAGGGAGATCCAATAGTTATTATTGGTATTGTAGTATAACCCAATCCAGCATTTGTTATATGTATCGCAGTTATTGTACCTGCTGCGCTTACTATTGCGGTAGCAGCAGCTGAAACAGTTGACAGTCCAGTAAAGGTGATGGATGGAGAAGTAATGTATCCAGAACCACCGTCTGTTACTGTTATGATTCCAACTACTCCATTACCGATAGTTGCTGTAGCTGCTGCTCCAGACCCGCCACCTCCAATAAATCTTACTCCAGGTGCAACTGTGTAACCAAATCCTGGATTTATGATTTGAACACTTTGAACTGATTGTGCTGTTGGATTAACATTATCTGTACAGACTACGATTCCACCTATCATAGTAGCTGTTGCTATTCCAGTTGATCCTCCAATAGGTGCAGATGATATTCCAACTCTAGGTGTGCTTGTATATCCGCCTCCCCTGTTATTTACAGTAATAAACCTTATTCCACCATTAATTATATTTGTTATAGCAGTAGCAGTTCTTCCTGTACCAACCAAGGTTAGTGTTTGAGTTGGACCAAGAACTGTTGATATCCCATCTCCATCTTCACCAATTACATTTCCTCCAGATAATATATCATCAATACTTTCAACTCCAGTATCAATAACTTCATCCTCATAACGAAATAGTTCACATTTAAATAAGTAAACGTAATTCTTTTGTAGTTGATAGAATGGTTTTTCGTGCTCAACAAATTTTATTTCAAACAATCTATCTCCTAATGGAAAATAAATTAAATCACCTTCTTTTGGTCTTGATGAAAGTTTTATATTTTGCTCATTTTTTATCAGAGGAGATATGTATGTTTCAAATCTCTCCCTAGATACGATTAAATTTATTTCTTGGGTTGATTGTATTCCAAATTTTGATAGTAATGTAGTATTATCAGCATATCCTTCATAATTTTCAACATATGCCTCTAATGGATATGCGTCATCAAACACAGACTCAATCACTTCTCTCAGTACAGTTTTTTCTGTGATATATTTTCTTGGTAAGTAATAAACCTCGACACCATACATTCTCAATTGCTCATTGATCAAGTCCTGAATTAAATTTTGTTCAGATCTGGAACCTTGCTGAAAGAAAGGATTGAGCATATTACTAACCGATCATGTCTAGTGGTGGTAGTTCATAAGTATTTGACATCTTCTCCATCAAAAAGTCAATTTCTTTTTGGGCATCATCATATATTTGTCTGCCATTCAATTCAACTCCACCTGGCAACTTAACTCCTTGGAACTTAATTAAATTTTGTCCCCATTGCCTTTTTATTAATGATGTCAAATATTGTTTGATAAAGGAATCATTCCAAACTCTACCATAATCATTTGGGTCTAGAGTTGAGTAACAGTCAATAATTATATACTCTCCTACCCTTACAGAAGACCAATCAATATCAAGATATAATCTATCCTGTCTTTTATTAAATCTGATTTGCTTTTGCGTATTTAATAAAAAGTCAAGATCTTCCAAATAAGTTTTTACCATTGCATATGATAAGAGTTCTGTTGATCCCCAATAATAAATATCATTTAAAAATAATTGATATTTTACACTAAACATATTATTTGTTATAGTGTTTGCTCCATCAAAACGAAAGATCTTATTAACTCCAATAATAGAAGGTGGAACTTGTAAATAATTACTATTCTCTTCAAAAGTAAATGTTGTAGCAGTTCCAACAATATTTGTTGTAGCGGTTGTTGTAACTATTCCTACAGGACTATTTCCTCCCCTAGATCTTCCCCTATCTATATCATTCTGTGTTATTCTATATTTGAAGAAAGTTGGATATACGCCATCAAAATGCCTTTCTTGAAAAAACTGTATGGCGTCATCTACCAAATCTTCTATTTGCTCATCGGCAACATTTATTTCCAAAACTGGCGCTCCCAGTTTTCTTTTGCAATAGTTTATTAACTCTTGTCTAGTTGATGGTTGCGCCATTATTAGTACCTCTTGAAATATTTATGGTGCTGAAGATATTCCAGGTTTTACTAATATATTTCCTTCAACAATTCTATAAACTGTTGATCCAGAACTTACCAAAACATCATATACATATCTTCCTTCAGATAAATTCCGAGTATTTGTTGAATCTAATGATATACTAAACTTTCCACCAATTGCACTAGTAAATCCTACGTTAAAAGTTGCAACTGCATAAGATGTAGATCCTATAGAAACACTCTTAGCCATTTGCGAGGATCCTGTCCATCCATCAAAGTTAAATGGAGAGTTGGAAGTATTTACAACATTAAAGTTTGTTTTAAAAGTTGCTCCAGTATTGATGACTAGATTTACCGCATAAGAAGTACCCGAATCTGGATCAAAAGTTACTTTTTTACTTGCCATTTAAAACTCCTAGATTTGAAATTACTTCTTGTTGTTTCAAATAAAGTTTATAGTAACATTTTGCAATATTTCTCAATTCAGAAACGTCATTAATACTATCTATTTCACTTGAATATTTAAAGTATTCAAAACTCTTACTCAAGTTTTCTAAACCTATACTATCTGGATCCATGTATAATCTCCTTTAAGAGGCTCTTTATTTCGTCTAGGTCACCTTTAATACTAGCAACTTCTTCCTCTAAGTTCTGTATTTTTTCATTCTCTTCACCTTTAAGTTTCCTTCTGGATACATACTCCTTATATTCCGACATGTTTGTGTTTACAATAGAATTTGTTTTAAGGTCCCTCTTCAGATAAGAGTGACCTTCTATTTTTGAATAGTTCATATCAAGCGAGTGCTATAACTCTCAGATTCTTAAATCTTGGTGGATATGTTTGATTAGTTGAAGTCATAACAATTTTAATTCTATAAGATCTAAAATCTGGAAGATTATCAATAGTAAACTTATACTCTTTAAAGGTCAAATCAGTTGAACTAAATCCAAGTTTAGAAGTCGGTGCAATATAAACATCAGAACGTCCACTATTATTAGATGAGTTTATAACCTGACCAAGATTATTGATATTATCCCATCCTGGGAATGGGATGAATATCGGACTGGAGTTTTCATTATTGTCTATTGAATAGAAAGCGCGAATGTCGGCAAATGTATTCACATAAGCATCTAAAATTATTTGCAATGATGACGCTGGAGTTTCCAATACGTTTTCTTTGGAAATATATTGGAAAGCAGTTGGGTCATCAAAAATACTATTAACTCTACTATCCTCAGCATAGTTTGTGATCACACTATTTACTCTATTGGATGTTAGAATAATATTTGATCTTTGAATGTCAATTATTGGACTTACTCTAGAATCCGTAGTATTCATTAGTAATCTCATATTAAATGATTTATTATTTGGAAGAGATCCTAAGTAAGCGGAAGCATTGACTGCAGATGGTATGAGTCTGGAACTACTTAGATAATTTGTTTGATTTAGAGAAATACTTTCAAATCCCTGATCTGTGTATGGGATTTCATTTCCACTAATACTCTTTCCAGAGACAGTTCTTATTTGTCCACTGAGAGAAGTTCCACGAACAGTAACATTATGAATCATAGGAGTGATTATTTCATATGGAATATTCTGAGTTGCAGTTATATTTGTTCCTCCAGTTGATTTTGTTTGATTTAAATAAAGTTTAGGGAAGATAGTTCCAACAGATCTATCAGGTAGTGATGGATCTGGAACAATTTCAGCAAAGTTTCCTGGTACTGGGGATTGAGTCATATCCAATTTAACATTATATGAGTCAAAAGTAATAGGATCTGAGATAGTCACATTTCTTAGATCATGTGTTCTATTAATTCTAAGTAGAGAGACTCCACCAAGTTCATATTTGAATACTGGGGTTCCTGTTGGGTGATTCTTTGGATTTAGTCCTCTTACGATAGAAGTGATTTGACCACTACCAACTGATGAATATTTGATCAATTCATCACCAACTAACAACCATCCCGAGTTTGTAGTACCAACTCCAACTCCTTCAAAGGTTCCAAAGTCAGCAATACTTTCAACAGAAATATTTCCTGTTGAATCTGAATTGTAAGGTGCTGTCAGTTTCGTTGGAATTACATCTGGTACTACTCCATCAATAGTAACAAAGTTCTCTTCAAAATACATTCCATGATTCTTGTGGTTTACTTTGATATGTAATCCATCCGTAATTGTAGTGATATTTCCAATAGTTACTCCACCACCAACTGTAGAATTTAGTGAAGTTGTTACGCCAAGACTATTAACAAATTTGACGGTGTTTCCAACTCCAACTAAGAAATCACCCTGAACATTATCGAGAATCAGTTCATTTGTGCTTGCAATAGAAACTATAGAGAATCTTGCATTTATGCCTGTTGCAAATGTTCCTAGGGAAGTAACTCCCACAACATCACCAACTTGATATCCTCTACCACCATTTGAAATAGTTGCGGCAACTGCAACTCCTGCAGTAATAGTAACATTTGCCAAAGCTCCTGTACCACTTCCCGTAATTGTTTCTAAAGAAACATTTGAATAAGTATATGATCCACCCATATCAAATGATGGAGTGTATCCAATACCTGCATTAATAATTCTCAAAGTGGTTGTAGATGCTGCTCCTGCACTTCCTACATAATTTCCTGATGCGTTGGTATTATCTTGAATAATTGTATTTCCAAACTTTAGATCAGAATCAACTAAAGTTGACCCCATTCCAACCCTGATTCTTCTGGAGTTGATAACCAATGGATTTGGAGTCAGATATGGAACTTGTCCATTACCTTCAGTTAAAGTTGGATTGTAATACTCTACTGTTCCACTATCAATAAAGTCTGCTCTGTAAAGAGTAAACTTAAGATCTTCCCACTGACTTGCATCCCAAGTAGATGCATTCTGAGATTTAAATAGAGATCCCAAATATGGTGGGTTTGAAATATATTCTTGGGTGATCAGATCATTTTCACCAATTCTTGCAATATAAACGGAATATTTTGCTGAGTTGGAAAGTAATGTTATTGCATACTCTTTACCACCCTCAAGATAAACTGGAGCACTGAATACGAAAGAAGTTGCTACTGATCCATCGCCAGATGTATTAATTTCTATTGGATCTTTAACTACTTCTGAGAATGGAAGAACCTTTTGGGTTGGTGTTCCTAGTTCAACAGTTCTAATCTGAAGAGTGACAGGAATATCCATATCATCAACAGATCTAAAGTATACGTCACATCTTGTTAAGAAAATACCAGTTTCATCATCAACGAAGAATGATTGTGCAAGAGGATCGTAATAACCTACGAGTTGTCTAGAACTACTGGAGGAAAGAACCTCAGTAGACACAACTGTTGTTCCGGTTGTTCTAAATGCTGCTTCAGATTCTGTTAGTGTCTGATTTTCAATTCTGGCATTTCTTACTGAAATAATATTTTCTTGAACCGTCTCAAGATTTCCTTGAGACGAGAATCCTTCTTCTGCTACTGTAGTTGCCGTGTCAATGTTGTTTGATGTGTTATTGATTAGTCTCAGGGACTTAGATCCTGCCTCAAATCTTGGGAATCCTACTATATTTGGGTTTGGAATATAGAAACTTCCCTGTAGATTTGCTGCAATATCTGTTACTAATCTTAAGTTAGAAACAGTAGCTAATGCCCCACTAGTTTGCCCAACAAGAATCATTCCTGGACTTACCCAACCACCAAATTCTCCTTCCGGTTGATTTGAAAGTGAATATAGATCAATGTTTAGAATTGATGACGTTGATGAGTAAGAACTTTGAATGAAACTATTGTCATATGGATTTGTTGGATATGTTATTGTTGGCGCATAATAAGGACCCTCTCTATGATTTGACTGAGCAACTCGGAAAGTTATATTTGGAGATCCTGGTTGAATTTCTCCCAAACCAATTACTCTTGTAGTTCCAATAACCGTCTCTCCAACTTGGAAAGTTCCGGAGATCATTGAGATTTCTAGAAGTTTTGGAACACAGAAAGAAGTTACATCTCTTCCGTCGAAGAAGGCATATATTTGTGTGGATGGCTTAAGTCTCTTTGCATTAAAAGTAATATTTCTAGATCTCATAAATGGAATGAGATCTCTACTTACAACTCTGTCACCTACAGAACTTGTATCAATTTGCTCAACAACGATAGTTCTATTTCCACTTCTGGTGCTTACTCCAGTATCTCTAACTTCTCTTAAACCTTCTCTTACTGTAGTATTAGTAACAGTTTCAAAGATTGGAATTAATCCACCACCAGTACTACCTCTCCAATTTCCACCTGTTGTAATGGTTCTTTCTCTAGTGTTTTCAATAATCTCTTGACCAGTCCAAATAGTTTCCCAAGATCCCCAGAGAGTAGGTGCAAAACCAGTCTGTGGATCAACATTCAAGGTTCTTGATGCAAGAGCCATTGTTTCTGCAAAGTTTCCTTCTGTATTAATGATCCTTGCATCAAGTCTTACCGTATCAATCCAAGTATCAGAAGATGGAGTTAGTTCAATAGTTCCCTGCCAAAAACTAATTAGGAAAGGAGTTACACTCTCGCTCTTAGTTGCAAAAGACTGTCTTAACCACTCTGTTTCTCCATAATCAAGTGTAACAATGTCTTCATTTCTTCTGATGTTAATACCATCAGGTCTTACGATTGAAGAGTCTTCTCCAAGAGTTATTGAAGAATATGGTTGTAGATCAATTGATGTTGTATAGTGTTGTGGTCTTAGTTCTTTATTCTTTAGATCAATACTATTTTTAAATTCAATTCTTTCTTCTTGTGGGATCAGAGATGAAAAATTATCTACAAAGAATCCAGACTTAAATCTGTTTAGTCCTTGAGAATCTGCAATAAAGAGATTTGAAGTATCAGTTTCTAGAAGAGAAAGTGCAGTATAATACTCAAGATTTTTAATTCTATTCTCCAGTTGTCGGATATCTTTCATTTGATATCTCTTATACTGAAGAAACTCTAAACTAACATCCTTTACACTATACAAATATGGTGGCAGATAAGCAGAAGCTATTTCGATAGAATCATCAACAGCAACTGGTCTTTCTGGTTTTTCTGATGGGGTTCCAAACTTAATTTGGAACTTTCCGTCTTTTGATAAGAAAATTCTATCAATTCTTCCCAGATAGAAAGAGAAATCCGTCAATATTGTTTCATCTGCAGCAAGTATATTTGCCGCACTATTACCCGTACCACTAAACACTCTTCCAAAAAATTCAAGAGGAGATCTTGATCCAATGGAAACTGAATATTCACTAACTTTTGGTCTAATATCAATAATGTCCGTATTTCTTACATTATTAACAGTTTGAATTTCTCTAGAATAGTTAAATGTATTATATGAATTTGCAGTTGTAATATCTCCATCATCTGTTGATTCATAGTATCCATTAGAGAAATAAACCTTTATTTTTCTTGATGGAGCAGCTGCACCAGATTTTCTAATTAAAGTTCCATAATCATAATGTGTTCCAGTTTGTCCATTGGTGTACGTATAGTTTCCTGAAATATTTGGACTAATGCTTTGTAGTGTTGAGATTACTGATTGGATATTTGATTCCTGGAAACGAACACTCTCCCCTTCTCTGAATTGAATTTGATTTTCCGAAATATATGAGATTTGAGTATCGTTAATTCTTTCAGCAACAATTGCAACAGCACCTGTTGTTTGCCCAACAAATCTTTCTCCTATGATCAAATCGCTTGTTTTGCTGCTTGGTCCACTTATAGTTGATAAAATTGCAGTTGGAGCTGATGGTTCAACACCTGCTTTTGGTGATTCAAATATTCCAAGAACTCCAATTATATCTGCATTGTTTAAGGAAATTGTTTCATCCTGAACTCTTGTTCCGTATGGATAATTTCCATAAGAAAGTCCATCATTGAGTGTTGTGCTTCCAATTCCAGACGAGGAAACAGAAGATTTGTCAACAATAATGGAATTAACTCTATTTTTTATCTTTACCTTTGCTTTTGGTTTAACTTTCCTTAAAGTTGCAATAAGAGTAGATCCGGTGTCATTTGCACCTAGATTATAGATTTGTAGTTCTTTAAATGCATTTGTGAATGAGAATTTATCAGAAGTTAATACTTCAGTTTGACCATTTGATCTTATTAAAGTATACCTTTCCTCATCAAATGGTAAGAAAGATTCATTTGTATCTGCGGTAATAGAAGAAGACAATCTATTACTTGCAATGTTTACAGTGTAAGTCTTTCTTATGATAATATTTGCATCAGTAAGATCTACATTTGAAATATTTCTCTTTGGTAAAACAGTGTAAAGAGTATTGTCCTCAGAATTTTGTAGTCTTGTTGTTAATACTTTAAAATCCGTGACATTTAATACTGTTGATGGTAACGCTCCAGAGGCAATGCCACTAACACCATTTACTCCACTTATAGAAATTGAAGTGCTTCCAGTACCAATTACTTGTGCAATGATTGGATCATTATGAGATGGATCGCTATATTGAA
>Ga0129336_10001703_pt1 | contig 13417 bp, 15 predicted proteins | sample CPB6_02_DNA_FD_96878 | JGI IMG/M metagenome (GOLD analysis project Ga0129336, IMG submission 96878) | Freshwater to marine salinity gradient microbial communities from Chesapeake Bay, USA - CPBay_Sum_0.6_0.2_DNA | ecosystem: Environmental > Aquatic > Marine > Coastal | place: USA: Chesapeake...
AACTGTAAGTTTAGAAGGCACAGTAGAAGAAATTCTACCCAACGCTATGTTCCGCGTGATCATCGACGGCATGGAAAAATCTGTTATCGGGGTTATATCCGGTCGCATGCGTATGCACAATATCAAGATACTCATGGGCGATCGGGTTGAGATGGAATTTAGTCCTTATGATCTGAGCCGTGGACGTATCACTAGACGAAAATGAGTTTGACAGTCTCGAATATCAGCTATACCACTGACGCAATCAACGGCGATACATTAACAGTAACAATACCCAATACTGGATGGGTAGAGTATACCAAATCCTATTGCCGCATCTATGCAAGCAAGAAATTTCCAGAAAATTTTTATCTTGATCGCAAAAGATTTATCTTAAATCATATATCTAAAGAGTGGCCCGTCTGGCCCGAAAATATTGGTTTTATAAATCATCTGTCTGCTATTTTGCAAAAAGAAAATTTTATAATGCCAGTATTTGGCCTCATGAAAGCGAACATCATGGAAATTACCTGCGGGTCCAGCAGATTTGCCGCACACGCCTGTTCCGGCGGTGATCCGGATGCATTGGGACTGGTAATTTTAACCAATGATCAATTCACTGACCCTTCGTTTGTAGAAATCAATAGCACTGCTGAGTTTAACGAGTTTTACAACCTTAACGATACAGACTATAGAATTGGAATGGTCTGTAAAGATTCTGCCTTAGAGGTACAAAGCAGTGTTCTAAGACATACATTTTACAATGCTGGTGATCCACTGGGCGACAAAACAATTGCGTGGTTGCAAAACGACATAAAAAATTTCTGGATTCGCTACCAGGACAAAGAAACAAAAAAACTCAAAGTAAAAATACATTGCCGCCCAGAACATAGGAAATTCATAAACGCAGCCAATATTTTTGATATAACATTCATTGATGAAGAGCAGCATTGGCAATTTTCTCATGGTAAACTGTTGGGTGCCTTTAGAAGGGACGACAAAGGAGATCACATAGCAGAAAACACAGCATTGGTTATTTGGTTGTTTGATATAAGCGAACCTTTTGATCTGGCACTGATACTTCCTACTTTGAAATTTGGTAGTACCTGCATTTACACAGAAAACAAAAAAGCTGTAATGTTTGATCCTACTACTTACAATGATTTCAAAATAATCGGCAATATAGTTAAATAATTGTATGCGTGAAACCATAGACATAATCGAAGCAACCACCCGTCCAGCAAAACTGGAAACCACTCCCTTGCCCTACAGCATCCGAGACCTTGAGCCTGTGATGAGCCGGGCCACCATTGACTATCACTACGAACATCTAGCCAAAGGCTACGCAAAGCGTTATAACTCAGGAGAAGGCAATGCCGATTTTAATCGTGCTGGCAGTTTTTTGCACAATAAATTTTTCCCTCAGCTTAGGGCTCCTAAAGCCGCCAACCGCCCAAGAGGTGCTGTTCTCACGTTGATTGAAGAGCATTTCAAGACCTGGGAAGATTTCAAAGAAGCAGTCAAAGAAACTGCAATGAAGATACAAGGCTCAGGTTGGGTGTACTTGAGCACTGGCGGTGACATCAAGACCATTGCCAACCATGCTGTACGCACAGACATCTGCATGATCATTGACTGGTGGGAACATGCCTGGGCCTTGGACTATCAAAGCGACAAAGAAGCCTACCTCAACAACATGTGGAAGATCATCAACTGGGACGTTTGCAACGAAAGACTATGAACCTAGACACAAGTGCTGTAAACAAGCTAAAAGAGATTCTTGCAGAAGAAGACAACCCTGAGATAAAACTGCGGGTATTTGTTCAAGGCGGCGGCTGTGCAGGATTCAGCTATGGGTTTACCTTGGACGAAGCTCAAAACGAAGACGATTTTGATTTTGAGTATGATGGTGTAAAAGTATTGGTCGACGCAATGAGCATGCAGTATCTACAAGGTGCCAATATCAAATACGATGAAGATTTAATGGGAGCCAGCTTTAAAATTGATAATCCGCAGGCAGTTTCAACCTGCGGATGCGGAAGTAGTTTTTCCGTTTAACCTATTCGCCAATTTACACCGTCAGAAAATACTGGTACATTATTGCTGCCTCCGGCGGCTGCAACAGCATTGAATGTTGTAGAATTGCTGTCTGAGATAAATGCTCTTGTTCCTGCACCAACAGTAACTGCATTTGGCAAACTGCCAAACGCCACTGGGGTAGTTTGAACAGTGCTTGATACTATGTTTCCACTTATAGTGGTCCAAGTATTGCCCGAGACATAAACGTTCAAAGTATCATCTGTAGAATTATACCACAGTTGTCCCAGCACAGCATTTGGCGGTGCAGTTGGATTGGCAAAATTTTCAAGTAGCCACAAATAGTTGTCGTTTTCGTAAGTACCGTAACTTGTGACTCCGCGACCCACAAAAACCACAGGGGTAGCACTGGTGTTTACAGTCCCATCGGCTACTACAGCAACTATATTTCCTCTGGTATTGTTAATAACATACGACATTTATCTGCTCCGTTTGCTGTATTTAGCAACCACCGTGCTATGTTGTTGAGAGTAAAAGTTTTGGTAAATACACCATTAGGACAACAACTTTATGGCACAGCAAATAATCGACGTGGGAAATGTTGCCAACGATGGCACAGGCGATCCGTTACGCACGGCATTTCAAATAGTTAATGATAACTTCACCGAAGTTTATAATCCTTCAAGCATAGCCAATGGTTCTAGCCGCATTGACATAGCGGAAGACGGCGATATTTACATGACCAGCAATGGTGTTGCCAACGTCGTGGTTGTATCCAGCACTCAAGTCACAATAACTGGAGATTTAGCAGTCACTGGCAATGCTATACTTTCTGGCAATATCATAGGTGACAGAATTCAAAATGGCAACACAATAATAGATATTCAGTCAGCTGGCGGCAACGCCAATGTGTCCGTTGGCGGAATATCCAATGTTGCTGTATTTTCTACCACAGGGGAATATATTACTGGGCTGTTGAGTGTTTCGGGCAACGTTATTGGCAACAATTTAATTGCAACTAACTTGGTTTCGACAACAGGAAATGTAGTTGCTGGCAACATATTAACAGTTGGTATTGTTAGTGCTACAGGCAACATCTCTGGGGGCAACGTTTCTGCTACAAAAGTATCTGGAACTTCTATAGTTGCAACAACAATTTCAGCAACTGGTAATGTGATTGGTGGAAATATTACAAGCACTGGAGAAGTTAGCACTTCTGGCAACGTGATAGCTGGAAACATTTCTACATCGGGGATTTTCAGTGCCAGTTCATATTCTTCCTCTGGAAATGTCACAGCAGGAAATGTCTTAACATCAGGTGTGGTCAGTGCTGCAGGAAATGCCACATTTGCAAACTTAACCATTGGATCAGGCAGCACTGGCAACGCAATTATCTATGGCAATCTGACGGTTTACGGCAACACCACAACCATTGAATCCAACACAATCACTACCAATGACTTGAACATCACTGTTGGTAATAATCAAAACACTGGCACAGCCCTGAACAATGCAGGTATTGATGTAGGCAACAACAATTTAGCTACCTGGAGGTTTAACAATGCAACCACCAGTTGGCAGAGCAATATTGCCATAACTCCTTCTGCCAACGCCACTTTAGACCTAGGCGGAACATCCAACTATTGGAGCACAGCTTATGTTTCCAATGCCAGTGTTGCTGGCACTGTTTATGCCAGCACATTGAATGCAACCGGCAATGTTTCTAGTGGCAACATTACAACCACAGGCATAATAAGTGCCAGTGGAAATATCACTGGTGGAACTGTAATTGCTACCAATATTGGTAATGTAGCAGCATTGAATTTAGACGGCAATGTGGCCAACGTGTTGTTAGGCGATGGTACTTTTGGCAATACTCCCAGTACCCTTGGTGCATTGAATTATTCACAAAATTCATTGTCTACCACAACCACTGTGACAACTACAGATTCTTTTCCTTATACAATTTTATCAACCACACTTACCACAGGTGGCAATCCTGTTCAAGTCATAGTAACAGGAGATGTAAATCCATTGGCAGCAGGCAATGGCAAAGTACAACTGTATAGAGACTCAACTGCTATTGGTCAGCCTGTTACATATGAAGCCAGTGCTGCAGATGAAAACAACCCCTATGCCTTGCAGATAATTGATACACCGTCGTTTGGTACCTATACCTATGCATTGAAGGTAGTCAGCCTCACTGCCAATTCTCAATTCGGCGAAACAAACGGGCCAGTTTTGTCGGCAATTGAAATACAAAACGTAAGAGGTGCTAATGGTGCACCTTATGCTTGGCGTACAGTATCGGCCAACGGAACCAGCATTACTTCCAATGTTTCCGAAGGTACAATAACTTATACACCAGGCAACAATATTGTAATAACTGGCAACGCTACTTCTAACGTTGTTACATTTGCTGTCAGCGACTCACCGTCATTCATTGGCAATGTCACCGGTAGCAACATCAACGGAAACTTGTTTTCTACCACAGCCAGTGTCAGCGGTAATGCAACCATCGGCAATGCCAACATAGGTGCTTATACCACCAATGCTCTGAGAGTCAATGGCACAGGTTATATCATAAATTCTGCCACAACTGATCCTTACCCTAACACTGGTACATTGGATGTGGCAGCAGTAACACAACCAAATGTGGTTGTAAGAGCATTTGATCAGACCACTTCAAATACCTCCGGTCCGGTGGTACAGTTTGTGAGAAAGCAACAAACCGGAACAGCTTTATCATCGGACTTGGATGCAGGACGCATGAAATTTTGGGCGATTCAGCCTAACAACGACATATACAACTACATCGGTGAAGTTGCAGGCATAACATCAGGCAGCGGCACAGACGGGAAGTTGGAATTCTACACAGGCTTGGCCAATGTTCCGCAGTTGGTGTTGACTCTGGCATCAAACAAACAGGCCAACTTTGCCGGGGCAATAAGTGCCAGTGGTAATATTACAGGTAGTTATATTTTGGGCAATGGCAGTCAACTTACTGGATTGCCTGCTGGCTATGCAAACTCAAATGCAGTGTCTTACGGCGAAACAGGATGGGCTGGAAATATCGTTCCTAGTGCCAACGTAACCTACAGCTTGGGCAACAGCACCAACTGGTGGTCAGCTGCTTATTTTGGTGCAAGCACTGTTTACATAGGTGGTGTGCCATTGGGTGCATCGGGTGGGACACTTAATATCAACGGCAACAGCATAGTTACAGCCAATGCCACAGGAACCAGTACAACCACAGGTAATGTGTCTATAACAGGAAATATCACCAGTGGCAATATTTCTGCATCCACATTAACTGGTACATTATCAACAGCAAGTCAAACCAATATCACTTCTGTGGGTACACTTGGTAGTTTGAGTGTCACTGGTAACATTACTGGCGGTAATGTTGCTGTGGGAATAGCTAGTGTAGACAGTATTACCAAGACTGGCTCTAACAGTGTGGGCAACATTGGAAGTGCCAGCAACTATTTCAACTATGTGTTTGCAACTGCCACTACTGCATTGTATGCAGACTTGGCAGAAAATTATCTTGCTGATAAAGATTATGATCCAGGCACCGTTTTAAGTTTTGGTGGGTCTGAAGAAGTTACTGCGAGTTCTCAAGACGAAGATCAAAGGATTATTGGGATTGTTAGTACCAAACCAAGTTACATAATGAATGCAGGTCTAGTTGGCGAACATGTTGTAACTGTGGCATTACAAGGAAGAACACCGTGTCTTGTACAAGGTCAGGTGCGTAGAGGAGACATGATGGTATCAGCTGGCAACGGGCGAGCAAGGGCAGAAAATTCTCCACGTGTTGGAACAGTAATTGGTAAATCTTTAGAGGATTTTGACGGCGACACTGGCGTAATTGAAGTTGTTGTAGGTAGGATTTAATATGGCACAACCAGTTTGGGTTACTCCTGTTGGTAGTCTAGGCACAATACAGGAAGGATTTGTCTACAGAAATTCTGTGCTGGCCGAAGACCCCGACAGCAATCCAATAACCTACAAGGTTATTGCAGGTACATTACCAGATGGAGTGCAATTTTTAAGCGATGGCACTTTGTCTGGCATACCTTATCCAGTGGGCAGAGATGTCATAAGTCAATTTACTGTAAGAGCAACTACAACTTCAATTCCTCCAAGAATAGCCGATCGAACATTTTCAATTACTGTCACTGGTAATAATGTTCCAACTTGGGTAACACCAGCAGGACTGATTGGTAATTTTTACACATCACAACGAATTAATTTTCAATTTGAATGGTCAGACAATGATCCCGATGACACAGTCGAGGTCAGACTGGTTGCAGGGGAGTTGCCCGGCGGCCTAAGCTTGAGCTCAACTGGCTTGCTGACTGGCTATGTACAACCTCCGGTTGATATCGATGCGTTACCTGGATACGAGTTAACTGCTGCCGGTGTCGAACCCTATGATTTCATTTATCAAGCTGTGAACAGAAACTATCAGTTCACTTTAGAAACCACAGATGGCAAAACAAGTGATCTAAGAACATTTTCTATATTTGTTATAAACCGTAAAACGTTGAATGCAAGTACTACTCAATTTACCGGTGATAATTCTGTCATAACTGCCGACGAAACCACTGCCAACGCTCCGTTCATTGCTAATTCTGACCCAAGTGACTTGGGTTTTTACAGAAGCAATAACTATTATGCATATCAATTTCAAGGCGAGGACTATGATAATTCGCCGATTAATTATGCTATATCAGTAAATGAAGGAGTCGGCTTACCGCCGGGATTAGAACTAGATCCAAAATCTGGATGGTACTATGGATATATTCCTGATCAAGGTGCCACTGAAACACCCTATAGTTTTAATATAGTTGTTTACAAACAAGCGTTTGATGAACAGTCAGTGACTATAACTTCCACAGATTCAGCTACAAACTATGCCACATGTAGCCCTTCGGGCATATTGAAACCCGGGCAACCTTTTAAATTGCAAGACAGCATAGGAGGTTTGACTGCCAACACAATTTATTATGTAGGATCATACGTTGACAACACAATCATACAAACCCCAGTCATGGGGGGATTTCCTACTTACGAATCCTACACAACTTTTGATATTGTTGGCGAAACGTTGTCTGACGACACTGGCAATGTAACTGCTGATACACAAATAGAGTGCACAGACACAGAAGCAGGTACAAATCTTATTACGTGTTTCAGCACTGAGAGATTGGGCATAGGCCAACCTTTGGTTTTCACTGGCACAGGATTCGGGGGCATTGACGCCAACCCTCAACAAGTTTACTATGTACATTCCATTGAAAGTCCCACAGAATTCACTGTAAGCACATTGCTGGAATCAACAACTTCTACAGAACTGACCACTGCATCGGGTTCAATGGTTGCAAATTTGATAGTGGCCAGTGAGCCTTATCCTTTCTTGTTGACTGTTGGCGGAGCAGTAGATTCCTTGGTTACCTGGATCACTGACAGCGACCTGGGCAATATTGTCAACGGTAGTACCAGTATACTCAAGGTAGAAGCAGAAAACCGTGGCGGCCGAGATTTGGAATATAGATTAAAAAGTGGAGCTTATAACTTGTTGCCGCAAGGTTTGGAACTATTGCCCAGCGGAGACATTGCCGGCAGAGTTAGCTTCGACACATTTAGCTTGGATCTAGGCAAGACTACATTTGATACCAGTTTTGCAGTCAATAGAAACGCAACAACCTTGGGCACAACTTTTGACAGCACATTTGAATTTACTGTCAACGCTTATGCACCAGATACTGCTCAAATATTGTACAAAGTACAATCTGTAACTGTGGTAGATGGCGGCACTGGATACAGCAGTATTACGCCTCCTACAATTGTGTTTAGTGCTCCAATCGATGGTGCTACTTCGGTACAAGCATTGGTGGGTGACGTAACAGTGATAGATGGGTCTATAGTTTCGGTTGATGTATTGAATGCCGGTGACGGATACATTGACACTGCAACTTTGACTATCACTCAAGGCTTTGGAGGATCGGGTGCAGAACTTACAGCAGTCATGATACCCAGTGGCACAAGAGATGTTGTTTCTGCATTCAAAACGTTCAACCTCAGAGTAATTAGAGAGTACAACGAGCCCTATCAAAACTTGTTGGTACAGGCCATGCCGCCGCAAAATGATCGAGAGATCATTGCAAGTTTGTTGACCGACACCACAATATTTCCCTCGGAATGGTTGTACCGGCCCACTGATCCTAACTTTGGATTAGCAACCAATGTTACCTATGCTCATGCGTATGGTCTGTCTCCCGACACACTGGATGTTTACACAGCGGCGTTATACGAAAATCATTACTGGAAAAACCTAGTATTGGGTCCAATACAAACAGCCCAAGCACTTGACGCTGCCGGCAACGTAATTTACGAAGTTGTTTACAGTTTTATAATAGATAATTTGGTCAACAATGACAATGTAAGTGTTGGTAAAATTGTTACATTGCCTTATAAAACTGTTGATGATATTACACAGGTCTATCCAAACAGTTTGGACAACATGCGAACTCAAATGATAGATGTGGTTGGGCAAACAAGCACTGCTTTACCACTGTGGATGACCAGCAAACAAACCAATGGCAATGTTTTAGGCTATACACCTGCATGGGTGATTGCTTACACAATACCAGGTAAAAGCAAAGAAATAGCCTACAGAATACAAACAGACTTTTTTGAAGATCTTAATCAGATTGATTTTAAAGTAGATCGTTACATACTTGACGCCGCATTGAGTACCAATTGGAACTACACTGGAACCTACATATCAGGACACAATCCTCCACCTGGGCCGGTTGGTGATGTCTTGGTCGGCCCAGGTATATGGGATCCATATCCTGCCAATGCCACAACTTTTGACAGATTCAACACAGATCCATACACTTTCTTGTCCACTGTCAACATTGCTACCAGATTGGCTTTTACTGATGTAAATGGCAGAACATTGAGTGAAATTAATGACTTGGGCGGGTTCGATGGTTTGCTCAGCGGGGTCGATGGTAATACATTGATTTTTGTAAAACAAGAAGACTACGACGGCCCCCCGGGCAGCAATTATACAACTACAAATGCTGCTTGGCAAAAAAGTACATACCCTTACGATTCTTATGGATTCAGCGAGGTGCCAGCTACGTTTGATCAATCGGCCACTGTGCCCGGCGGGGGACAAATTGAGTGCTTGCAGACCTATAGCACAAACAATCAAATACGCTGCAACTTTACCGGTAATCTGCAGGAAGGGCAAGAAATAGTTTTTGTAATAAACAGTTTGGGCGGAATTGAATTAGGAACTGCTTATTACATTTTGGACATAGTAGATGCAACAAATTTTACTATAACCGACACCCCCGGAGGAGTTGTTGCTGTATCTTTGACCAACGACACTGGGTTGATGTATGGTGATGCGGCAAACGAACGCATGGCCGTTTATACCATAAGTGTAGATCCTATTACTTCCATTGTAACATTGGAATTGACTACGCAAACACATGAGTACGAATATGTTCAGATTCTGCGTGGCGATTTTTACAGCAATGCTTATTTGTATTACCCAGGCAGCCCCGGGCCAGGACAAATTAGAGTTGCTTGGCAACCGGTTGTCACAGTGGTTACGCAACAGACAACGTTTGATCAAAACAGTTTGCAATTTATTGAGCCGGTTGATATGTACAACCCCGGACAATCAAATGATAAATATCTAGTATTTCCCAAGAGTAACATTTTGGTATAAAAGGACAAAAAATGACCAGTCAGATAAACCCAAACAACATCGATGGAGCTTATCCTGTTGCAGGACAAGACAACAATAGCCAAGGCTTTAGAGATAACTTTACCAACACCAAGGTAAATTTCCAATACGCTGCGGACGAAATCGACGATTTGCAATCCAAGGGTATATTCAAGTCTGCATTGACAGGCACAGTGTTGGACAACAACATGGACAACAATACCATTTACGCAGTAAATTTAAATGATACTAGCACAACTAGAACTCAAATTACTGCCACCAGTGGATCAATTGCTGTTGATAGATCCACTGGTCAATATCAAACCATTACTACCACAGGTAGCATAAGTTTGTCTTTTACAGGTTGGGCAGCAGCCGGTTACTACAGTTCTGTGACTCTGAGAATTACAATCAACAACCCTTCGTACACAGTGACCTTGCCGGCCGCAGTCAGCGTTAATGCTGTGGGCATCCAGGGATATGCATCCAATGTAATTACTTTTGCAGCCACAGGAGTTTATGAGTTTGAATTTGGCTCAAGCGACGGCGGTACTACAATCACGGTAACTGAGGCCAATAAAAAGATTCAGCCTTTCAACAACAGCAGCGAAGATTTGGCTGCAAGCGGTGCCGCAAGCTTGGGCGTAACAGCCAGCTACTTTACCACTGCCGCTGCTGAAACAGCAACATTGGCTGCTGGTACCAGCGGACAGATTAAAACATTTGCTATGTACGGCGACAGCGGAGATATGGTCATTACCGTGACCAATCCTGGTTGGGGCGGCGCCGGAACCATTACGTTCACAGCAGTAGGACAAGGTTGCATATTGCAGTATATCAATTCCAAATGGTTCTGTATTGGCAACAATGGTGCTGCATTCGCTTGACAATACAGCCGTGATCCTGTACACTCTATAAACGAGGAGTATTATGGAACATCCACTCATTGGAGATTTGAGTAATTTAACAGCAGATGAGCTGAACACTCGAATTTCTGATCTTTATAAAAAACTTAATATTGCTATGCAAACTGGCAACAGCCATCTTTGCAACCAACTTCGCATGGCTTTAGAAAGTTACAATGCCAAATATCAAGAAAAAATAAAAGAAACAACCAAGCAACACAATTTTGACGACAAAATTAAAATTTCATGAATGTTAGATTACAATATGAACTAGAGTTCATGGCCGGTATATACTACGAAGGCCGCCTGCAATTAAATCAATACTCAGCAAGCTTACAACTGCTAACACAAACCACCGATACTTTGCGAACCAATATTGCAATGGAACGGCTCAAAGCATTTTTATACAGTGAGTTGTGTGACACAGTTTTTGTTGGTCCCGAAGACCGAGACAAAGCAGAAATGCTGTCAGTATTGGGAATGAATGTGACAACTTTGCCCGATCAACCAGTAGACCAAATCATCGGAGTCATGCTATACTGCAAACTCAATGCTATTATGGAGGATCAGATGTTGATAACCAAACTGGATATACAAAGTTATCTCGGTGATTCAGTGTGGTATCAACATGACGAAGATGACGCAATCGGGCCGTTTAGAGAAGATGGATGGTGGCACAAACCCACGTGTCAGCACAATGACATTGAATCGGAAGTGGACTCTGACAAAGTGGTACGTGTGGCAACAACTGGATGGACCGAATACAGACTAGATTGGCCTGAAGCACAAGAAAACGCCGGCAACACTGTAGTATTTGCAAACTTTCAACGAAATGAAAACCAACCAACACAGTGAAATAATTTACTCGGAAGAGGACATCTGTGATCTGCTGATGCAAGCAAGCAACGTGGGTTCCATAAAAAATCTGCTGGTTGACTCCACTGTTGATTTGGAAACTGTAGCAAGCGTATTGGAAAATGTTCCGTCATTTATTCGTTATGATGAAATAGCTGCTAATGCTTTAAGCCGAGAAGAGTTTGATCATCGATGCCAAACACATTGGTTCATGCCTGATGAGTACAAACAGTTAGACATAGCAGAATATGTTATTAGATTATGCAAGACCGATGCAGAACTACAGCGAGTGGGCCAAGAACTACTGCTGTATCAAGAACGCAATCTATTTAACTTACTGAGATATCTCAAGTATCTAGTAGATTTAATGACAGAGAACAGATTAATCTGGGGAGTGGGCCGAGGCAGTTCGGTTGCAAGTTACGTTCTTTATCTGCTGGGGGTACATAGAATAGATTCACTTTACTATGATTTAGACCCTGAAGAATTTCTGCGTTAAATATTATTTTTAGGAGTACAAAAATGACTAACCAAGTTTACAAAACAGCAAAGGGAAAAACCCTTGACATGGGTGCATTGCGACTACAACACGAAAATACTCGAGCAGTTGGCAATATGAATGTCAACGCACGTGGGGATTTGATTGACGATGCTGGGCGAGTCATCAGCAGCAAAGTGCAACAAACCAATCAACAATACAAAAAACAAATCCAATCCAAATAATTATGAATCAAAAAGCAGCATATTCGGCACATCAAATCAAAAAGCAGCAGCTCAAACCATTGAACGATTCAATCATCGTCAGCGACATGATTTTTGATCAACGCTTTACCAAAGGTGGTATTGTACTACTCAACGACAACGGAAAAACAGCAGGTATTCGTCCTCGGTGGGGTCAGGTCTATGCCATTGGTCCCGAACAACATGATGTGTCTCCCGGACAGTGGGTGTGTGTGGCACACGGACGTTGGACTCGCGGAATCGAAGTCGAGGACGAGCATGGTAAGAAAACTCTTCGCAGAGTTGATCCCAAAGATATCATGCTGATCAGCGACGAGCCTGTTCAGGACGACACTTTCTCCGAAGCTGTACAAGCCGAACGCAAACCTGATCATATGTTGCACACATGATCATACGGTGGAATGTTAAAGAAGTTGAAAATCAGCTTCGCATGATGTATTCTGGAGCAACTGACCCTTATGTCACAGGTTGGAACAACTGGCCTTGCAAACAAGATCTATATCGTGTAAAATTCTTGGTAGATGAACTGCTTGAAAATTGCCCAACCTTTGCTGGTGAAGATGAATGGCTTCACCAGCAAGAGGCAGAAAAAATTGTTCGAATACTTAAAAAATGAAGTGTCAAACCTGTCGCAAAGAGTATAGTCCCGACTGTGACTATCGCCAAGGACGTTGTCCACATCATCCTGCGTTGTTGGAGCAAATTGTGTCTTGGTTTAAAAATAGGAAGAAGTATGCCAGTAGTAAAAAACACATTGGTTGAAACCGGATCAACTAAATCACTAGAAAGTTTGTCATTGACGGTTGATCAAATGCAACAACAAATTGATCAACTCAAAAATCACAACCATGATACAGTGGACACAGATCATCCAGATCCTGTCAAACACAAGTATATCAGCTTTGCTAAAAGTGCGGTACGAATTGCTGCAGGCATTGCCTTGATTTGGCCACAAAGCATAATCCTAGCCGGCGTATTTCTCATTGCAGCCGAAATCCTAGGCATTGTGGAAGAACTGGTATAATGCAATACGTTGACAATTATCGTTGTTACTGTTATAATTGCAACAAGGATAGAATGGACGAAACGGGTCGTTTGCCTTATGTGGTAACTCGTATGATTGTGTGTCCTACCTGTGGTAACA
>Ga0129336_10001705_pt1 | contig 13411 bp, 11 predicted proteins | sample CPB6_02_DNA_FD_96878 | JGI IMG/M metagenome (GOLD analysis project Ga0129336, IMG submission 96878) | Freshwater to marine salinity gradient microbial communities from Chesapeake Bay, USA - CPBay_Sum_0.6_0.2_DNA | ecosystem: Environmental > Aquatic > Marine > Coastal | place: USA: Chesapeake...
ATAAAGTTCCTGAATGGCGACGGTTTCTTCATCCTGGCCAACCGATCCGCCAATAGCTTATTTGTGATCGCACCGCTCTTGACACCTTCCGCGATGTTGGTCATGTCGTACAAGTTCTCCAAGAGCCACGTGAGGAGCCTGAGCGTCGTGGGATCGCTCGTGTAGATAAACTGCTTGCCAGGGCACGTGGCTGCAAGGTGTGCGACTTCGACGAGTTTTGGTGAAATCACGTACGGTACCTCCACGACCGCGCCGCTTTTCTCCTGCTTAAGGATGATTTTCAATTCATTACCCGGGAAAATCGAGCCTTTTCCGCTATACCTGGCCTTCAGGTTTTTATCGTTTGCGCCCAGGACAAGTCGCTTGCTCAGTTGGAAATAGTGCTTGGCGATCATGTGGAACACTTGGTCTCGATTATCGCCGTACATCGTCATATCCGTTTCCTTGAGATAGTTCTGGAGGACCCTCGACCGTTTGAGGTAGTCGTGCTCCGTATACGGCAGGAAATGCAGCTCTTTCCACTCGATCGGTGTCTTATCCCGCCCGGGGACAATGTCCTCCGATTTCAGTTGCTTCCGTCTGAATTCCCCGAGCTTTCGCATGATGATGGCGTAATGCTCTGAGAGAATCGGGGTAGTGATGGTCTTGTCCTTCACTGTCGCAAACAGGGCCCTGTTGCCCGAGACGTCTGCCATCGAGACGAACCTGTGCAGAATCTTCGAGGATGCGTACGTGTTCAGTGAGAGCTTCGGGGCATTTGCCGGACGGACCAGGTTGATCGTGTCAATATACTGCTTCGAGGTAGTTCCAGGGGTGGCCGTCAGCGCGTAGATGTGGAGGAGCGGGTTGGCGGTGATGGTCGATCGTCGTCCGCTGCTCGGGGTCTTTGACCCCATCCCACTCTGCTTGGCCAGGAACGCCTTTGTCTGCAGAATGGCCTGGTACTCGTTTTTCTTATCACTCTTTTCGTCGAACGGCTTCATATCCCGCAGATCGGCTTTGGTCAGCTCGTGCGCCTCGTCGAGGATGACAACGAGACCTCGCCGCTTCCACTCCCTACCCTCGTTCATCTGGAGTTCTTTGCACACCGTATCCTTCTGCCTGCTCCTCGAGCCGTAGAGTCCGAGACAGGAAGCGAACTCGATGAACGTTTGGTAATGCACATGCTTCGAGAACCCCCTAGCAAGCGCGGCCTCTCGGGCAGATGCTTCTTGCCCTGTGACCTCTTCCCGAACGAGCGATGCAGCATAGTCGGGGAAACGCGTTTGGATGTTTTTGAGGTACTTTTCGAGTCCATTCTGCTCCTTATTGGATTTTGTGGTCACGATGAAGATGTACGGGTTCATATCCTGCCGCTTCACGTACTCGAGAATGATCCCGAGGGCGGTCACCGTCTTCCCACTCCCCGTGCTATGCGCCACGAGTCCTCCGCGGTAGATTGGCGCGCCTTTCTCATGCTTTTTGCGGTGCGTGACCTTATCCATCGACAATGCCGATCTGCGGGCGATCATGATGGCCTCTTGTTGATGGGGGTACAGCGTCGTAGCCGACGTGGCCGTGTTTTGGAGATTGGTATTGTTTGCAATGTTCCCCCGACTCATCGTCGATCGCCCGGTGCTCACGGTTCGCCTGCTGATTGCCGAACTGACCGACCTGTATGCGTTCCCCGCGACTTGCCCGGGGGACCCATTCGACCCATTCGACACGTTGGTCGGGCGCATTCGTTTCGCCAGGGCGGTATTCGGATCGTTTGACCCGTTGGTCTGGCGCACTCGTTTCGCCGCCTGAGAAATGTCGGGGCGCATGAGCGCGTGGTGCAATGCACGTGCCAGATCGTTCCTCGAGATTCGCTTTCTCTTGGCGTTGGGCCGTTCCGTATTCATTCTGCCACTTACCCATTGCAGGGAAAAAAATGTTGACTGTCTGCACCCGGTATCATGCAGATTCAGCAGCGGATTCGACTCGCGAAGGATCTCGGAGTCCCACGTGACGCAGTCACGAAATTCATCGGCCTTTCTGGCAAGCTGCCGGTCAAGAATGTCCTCGATCTGGATAAGATCCTGTCCAAGCTCGACTTGAACGAGTCATCAAAGGATGCCATTCTGGAACGCTACATCTTGCTCCACGGCAATATCCCTGCCATCTCGTCCAACAGCCAGGTTTCCCGCGGCAAGAATGTAGCGAACACGGCATCGTCGTCGCACAGGGTATCGGGGCAGAAAAGGTCACTGAACGGGGCACGTTCGGTATCTGCCCCACGAGCCCCGTCGAGGGCACCTTCCAGCGGACCGTCCTCGTCTCACGTAACGCCGGTGGCCCCGATCATCCCGATCGTCCCAATGGCCCCCAAAAAGAAGATTAGATCGGGTGCCCCCAGGTTCACGTCGCTGAAACAGGTCCTGGATTCTGGAAATCTCTCGCGCAATCGGTTCCACGCCCTCGTGGCCAACGACCCATCGAATCATGCGTCGAAGGTTCGCAAATCACTCGAGACCCTCCCGGCCTCGCTCGACCGTGCCATCTTACCGCACGCGTTCCTCAACGCGTTCCACCACGATAAATCGAAGCGGGCGAAGTTTGGATCGGCGAATGCACTCGTGAACGCGGCAATCAAGGACCACCGGACGGCAAAGATGCTCGGGGAGGCGCTCAACGTCAAGCTCCCGGAGAAGCTGTTGCCAGTGCACCGGCAGAAGCTGCACTACGCGGCATTCCGCGCTGTCCCCGGTCTCAAGCAGCCATCGTTCAACGAACCGGTGGCAAAAGCCCGTGGGCGCCCGAGGAAAGACCCGAATGCCCTGCCAACCCCCAAGCGGGTCAAGGGTGACCCGTGGACCGAACTGGCCGAGATGCTCGCAGAGCACGCTCGGTCTTCCGCGGAGGAGGCGTCAATCGTGGCGAATCTGAAGAGCAACAAGGCGAAGATGTACGACCCGGTGAAGCGAATGGGACTCGAGTCTCGTCTGTTCGAGATCGAGATGGGGTCTGTGACCGCCATGACAAAGCTGGATAAGTTGGTGCGGAAGTTGGGGGACATACCGGCACCGACGAATGCTGCCGCGAAGAACCTCGAGAGTGCGTATAAGATTCTCGGGGAAGCGTTGGGTGCGGGTACCGTGCACGCCCGGATGAAGGCGAGGGAGAATGCGATGCAAAAGACTGGAGTCAACCTCCGGAACGCACCGTTTGCGAGGGCCCCGAGCGGGTCGCGCGGGTCGGTGACCAAAACGCACAACAGCGGACGGAACAGCAACAAGTCTGCAGCCTCCGGATCGCGCGCGACGACGAGTCGATCGGGAGACTCGTATTCCTCGTTTGGAGGCTCGGCGACGAATTCTGGAAACAGTGGGAGGACCCGGAGCAGTGGCAGGCCAGGAATGTGGTTGTAGGTCTCGTTTCAAACATCAGGTCAATAACTATGTCACTCAGCGTCTCTTCAACATAAACCCCCCATCAAAACTGGACGGGAAGCGAATGGACTCCGAATCGGTTCCAAAGCCTATGACCGTGTGTGACCCCGGACGGGGAATGGTCAGCTCGACGCTACCGTGCGTAATCGCGAATGTCGCCTCTTCCGCCGCGCATACAAACTCGGTGTGACGAACAGGGCGGTCTGTCCACGTATCATCGAACCGGCCACCGTCGATCGTCAGGGCATCGCCGATGAGTTTCCCGGAAATCCAGAAGGCTGGAAAGAGTTCAGAGTCGACGCGCAGACGCGTTACATCGTTCTCGTCCACAGTCCAGGTCCCCTCGCATAACACTGTGTAACGAGACTTGTTGATTGTATATTCAAGTGGCGCGAAGAAACCAATCGCGGAATCGAGCGTCATCCTTTTTTTGGTTTCCTCGAAACGAAACGGGTCGTTTGTTTTTGTTCGGCGCTCGTTCGACGTTTCCCCGCACCAACGAATCACGTGTTACAATATATTGTTCTGTCATCACGCGGAACACTGGTGAACTTGTGTCGAGAGACATGGCGTGTGTGTGCCGGTGCCCGGATTTACGTAGGGTATAGGGACGCGTCCGATAGGTCCATGAAGGGCTTCAATAGGTATAGGTTACAGGCGAGTAGTCTAATCTTTTTTGGGTTTCGGGTTCATCACGTGCACGTGGCTTGTAATGGAATTGGAAAAATGCCAGTAAATCTCCTGTCCATTTTCGAGCGTCGACCGTCCGGTCTGTTCCTCTCCATGCCGCACGAACGCGTTCATCTCCTCCTTGAGCTGGACTGCGCCGGGGTCGTTGTCCATCCCGTGCTTCCTCATCTGGTACAGAATGTTCGTCGTTTCCTTGATTCGCTCGTCGACAGACTTCATTTTCATGCGGCGCCGAAATAAATGCATGTGTTTCACGCAATTGTTTCTTGGTAGGTTCTACAAACATGTACAGGTACCGAGCAACGATCGTCCGCGTGGTCGATGGCGATACTGTCGACGTCGACATCGACCTTGGCTTCGAGGTTACGCTGAAAAACCAGCGGATACGTTTGATCGGGATCGATTCGAGTGAGATTCGAACGCGGGACCCGGAGGAAAAGGAAAAGGGAATCGCTGCCAGGGAGTTCGTTGAAGCGCTTCTCCCGGCGGGGTCCCGTCACGTGCTCCTCAGCAGAGAGTACCATGGCGAACGCGGCAAGTTTGGCCGGATTATCGGGGATTTTGAGATCGGGGACGGGACACTGACGCAGGCCATTCTGGACGCGGGGCACGCAGTCGCGGCGACGTATTGACTGCAGGGTGCGCGAACCATATGTTGATACAGGTGAGGTAGTCTGGGTCATTTGGGGGGTTGTAATAAGTGGACATTTCGAATGTGAGGAAGCAGACGACCTATTAGTTTTGGTGAATTTCTGAACAACTAATTCTCAGATAAAGTAGGGGTAGCGATCGTCTACCAACTATTAGTGCAAACTACCCACTTATGATTTAGACCTTGGCTATAAGGAGAATTTCAAAGAACTCTATTTAGTATATAAAAGTAGAGGAGCTCCATTTCATAAGTGGGTAGTTTGCACTAATAGTTGGTAGACGGTCGCTACCCCCACTTCAACTGAGAATTAGTTGTTCAGAAATTCACCAAAACTAGTAGGTCGTCTGCTTCCTCACATTCGAAATGTCCACTTATGAACCACCCCGAGTTTTCACCGGAACGACCCCCGAGTCCGAGCGGACCCCCGGCAAAACCAATTCAATCGAAATCGTTCCGTCACATTGGTTCGCCATGTCACATCGAAAGTTTGTTAAACTCGATCATATCGACCATGTCCTCAAGCGGCCCGATATGTACGTTGGTCCCAACACGTGCGAGGCAGAGGACCGGTTCGTCGTCGACGGTGACCGAATCATTCGCAAACAGGTCAACGTCCACGGCATCCTGCTCAAGATGTTCGATGAGATCCTGGTCAATGCCAGGGACCATAGCGTCCGCGACGAGTCGGTGTCGTATATCAAAGTCTCTGTCGAGGACGATTCGTTCACCATCATCAACGACGGGTCGACGTTGCCGTTGGAGAAGAACGAACACGGTATCTATATCCCAGAGCTCGTGTTCGGGCACATGCTCACGGGCTCAAACTTTGACGACGAGACCGAGCGCACCGTGGGCGGCAGGAACGGACTCGGTGCCAAGCTGGCGAACATTTGGTCCACGAAGTTCCAGATCACGCTCTCGGACGGCGAGACGGTCTACAGCCAGACCTTCTCGAATAATATGAAGAAGATCGGGAAGCCGAGGATCCGCCCTGCACCGGCCACCGCCAAGGGCAAATCCTATACGAAGATCGCATCGTACCCGGACCTCGAACGATTGGGTCTCCCGGGCCGCATCCCCGACGACATGAAAGCGCTGATGCAGCGCCGCGCCTTCGATATCGCCGCAACCTCTCGTCCCATCGTCAAAATGGGGACAAAACGAGTCCCGTGCACCTCGATCGATAAGTATGCGAAACTCATTGCGAATGACGTGCCCCACCTGACCTTCGAGAGCGCACGGTGGAAAGTCGTCGTGTTTCCAAACAGCGGCACATCCCCGCCCCGGATCGGGTTCGTCAACGGGATCTCGACGAACGACGGTACGCACATGAAACACGTCCTCTCCCAGATCACCAAATACATTAGAGACTCGATGAAACGGGTCGCGCTCACCCCGGCAATGGTTTCCGACTCGATTGGTCTCATCGTGGACGCGGTCATCGTCAACCCGGAATTCGACAATCAGCAGAAGGAAACCCTAAAAACGCCGGTGGCCCGGTTCGGGTCGACGTGTACGCTGCCGGACGACGTTCTCAAAAAGCTGGTGAGCAAGAAATTTGGTCTGGTCGAGATGCTGGAGGCGGCGGCAACCTCCAAGGCAGACGCTGCCATCAAGCGCAACGACGCTCGCAAAACGCGGCTCAACATCCCCAAACTGGACGACGCGACGCTCGCGGGCACGTCGAGGTCGGGGGAGTGCACACTCATCCTATGCGAGGGCGATTCCGCCAAATCCCTGGCCATCGCGGGCCTGTCCGCCGTCGGTCGAGCGACCTTTGGCGTATTCCCACTGCGCGGGAAACTGGTCAATGTGCGGGATAATGCGGCTGGAAGCGCGAAGAACCAGGAGATTCAGTTCCTCAAGCGCATTCTCGGGCTGGAGCATAAGAAACAGTATACCTCCACGACCGACCTTCGGTATGGTCGAGTCCTTATCATGACGGATGCCGATGCGGATGGGAGTCATATCAAGGGGCTCCTCCTCAACTACTTTGATTCGGAGTTCCCCGGTCTGTTGCAAGTACCGGGCTTCATTGCCGAGTTCGTGACGCCACTCGTCAAGGTGACCAAGGGATCGACCGTGAAATCGTTTTTCTCGATGCAGGAGTACGACGCGTGGCGCACCAGCGAACCGGCACTGTACACATGGACAGTGAAATATTATAAGGGACTGGGGACGAGCACGAGTGCGGAGGCGCGCGATTACTTTTCCGCGCTGGATCGTCACGTGATCACCTTTGCGGACGATCCCACTCGACCCGACGCATTGAGTCTCGCCTTCTCGAAAAAGCGCGCGGACGACCGGAAATCGTGGATCATGGACCACGACGGGTCGGGCAGGCGGTACGACGTGGACGAGCTCCCCATTTCCGACTTTGTGAACAAGGACCTGATCAACTTTTCGGTAGCAGACGTTCGCCGATCGATCCCCGACTCTGTCGACGGGCTCAAACCATCGCAACGCAAAGTGATGTTCGGCGCGTTCAAGAAACGGCTGGAGAAGGATGTGAAAGTTGCACAGTTCTCCGGCTACGTTTCGGAGGTGGCTGCCTACCATCACGGGGAAGTGTCGCTACAGGGAACGATCGTGGGCCTGGCTCGCGATTTTACCGGGTCGAACAACCTCAACCTCCTCGTCCCATCGGGTCAGTTTGGGTCTCGATTGGCGGGCGGATCGGACGCTGCGAGCGCCAGGTACATCTTCACCCGCTTGGCCCCAGCCGCACGACTCATTTTTCCGGCACGCGACGATCCCGTCCTGGAATACCTCGAGGACGACGGCCTCTCGATCGAGCCGGTGCGGTACATCCCCGTCGTCCCCATGGTCCTGGTCAATGGGGCGACCGGGATCGGGACGGGGTTCAGTTCATCGGTCCCAAACCATTCGATCCACGATGTGATTTCAGCGGTCCGGGCCCGGATCCGTGGCGATCCGCCGAAATCGCTCGTCCCATCGTACCGCGGCTTCACTGGTGAGATCGAAGCGTGTGACGGTGGATTTATGGTGCGGGGAACCTATACCGCAAAACCTACTCTGCGTGGCACGGTCGTGCGCGTGACCGAATTGCCCCCAGGCACGTGGACCTCGCCATACAAAGACTGGCTCGCGGGTGTGGAGTCTGTATCGCGGTTGGTTGACGAATCGACCGAGACGACGGTAGATTTGGAGTTTCTCTGCAGTGACGCGAGTATGGTATCCCACACCGGACTTCGTCTGGAGACGAAGCTGAGCACATCGAACATGACCCTGATCAATCGCCACGGCCGGCCGCAGAAGTTTGATTCGGTCCATGCCATCATCGAGGAACATTACGCGGCGCGGCGCGCGCTCTACGGGAAGCGCAAGGCGTACGAATTGGAAACGCTGGACCAGTCCATTCGGGACCAATCGAACAAACTCAGATTCATCGAGTGCGTGGTGGATGGACGACTGATCGTCCACAACCGGCCTATCGTGGATGTGCAGGCCGATATGCACGAACTGGGAATCAGGGACGACCCCGGACTTCTGGCCATGTCGATTCGGTCGTTGACGAAGGAAAAGGTCGAGCAACTCAGGGCACACGTCCGCGAGCTGGACCGCGAGCGCCAAGAACTCGAGAACACGACCGTCGACGATCTCTGGATTCGGGAACTCGAAGATCTCGAATCGAGGATTGTTTGAGGTTCATTTATTTTGTCATGTTTCTGCATGTTACCGTTTCACCCCCAACGAACCATGTCGACGCGAACCTTTCAAGCGCCGCCCCCAATCAAAATCAAGGGATCGCGATTTGATGCGCCGTCAAAATTCCTGGAACAGGCTGGCACGTCCTCATCGATTCCCGCCCCATGGTACCTGCGCCCACGGAAAGGTGTGACGACGGTCATTCCAAGAGCGAAGAAGGGTGGTAAGGGTGATGACCTGGCATCGAAGTACTGCTTCTCGGCAAAGATCCAGCTCTACGAGGCCATCGGGAAACCACCGATCGGTGTGATTTTCGCCTTCGATCGGAATTCGGACGTGATCAAGCAAGTTGAGACCGTGGCGTCCGTTTTCATAGATGATACGGGATACGTCGTGGGGCAGACGGAAGTGATTATGCATCGGGAATGCCCAGTCGAGATTACCGATGAAGTTTTCGTCCAACTGTTCGATTCCCCAAGAGGAACCGGATCACAGGATCATGCGTAAATTAAACTCTGTACACTACTTCTTCTTTTTACACTGCATTGCCCCAAGTTTCGCCCCATCGACCCATCTCATGTTGCCACCACCTGCATCATACTGGATCTTCCCGCATTGCGTATCCTTCCAACCCTGGGGACATTCCCACCGACCGCTCGACGTCTTGCGCCGTTCTCTGAAATTGTACCCAGACTCTTTCCCGGCATTGCATTTACTCTTTTTCTTCGCGGCAAGGAACGCGGCCGTGGCTTGTGCAATCTGCTGACCTTGTACGCCTCTCGTATCGATCACTTTCATCGAGGAGATCTTGTCCCACATCTGCTCACCGTTCACGCGGTCCAGCCAGTGCGTGTAATACCCTTTCGCGTCCTTCGACGACTTTCCATCCAGGGTGATGGGAGTTCCTCCAAAGTTGGGGTTGGTATACGCGATCACGCGCAAACCGGATGGAATATCGAACGCACTAATGCGATCGTTCCACGTTTTGTCGAGATCGAGTCGGAGGTCAGGGTACTCTCCCACACCGACCTCGTAGGTCGCGCTCCCGGTCCCCTTATTCGGATCGTCGACCAATTTCACCTTGAGATCGGACCCGCTGGACCCGCTGGACCCGCTGGACCCGCTGGACCCGCTGGAACTGCTCGTCCACTTACCACCCCGCTCGACGCAGCTGCTCTTGTATTTTGAGATACACGCATCCTTTTTCTTCCCCTTCTCCTTATCGCATTTGTCCTTGGCATACTTGTTGCAATCTTTACCCTTCCAATCATCCTTCTTTTCAGGCTTCCATTTGCCTCCATCCTTGACGCACGACTTCTTATACTTGCTGATGCACGAGTCGCGCGATTTCCCTTTCTTTTTATCGCACTTGTCCTTAACGTACTTCACACAATCCTTTGTACCGGATGGGGTCCCGCCGCTGCTGGAGGGTGGGGAACTACTGCTCGGGGGCGAGGTTCCACTGCTCCCACCGCCAAGATCACCCCCACCGGATCCGCCAAGCAATCCGTCGGGCAGCCCGAGAGAATTCATCAGGTCCCAGTACCCATCGAACTTCAGCGCGTCTGGTCCGCTGCCGGATTCGTTGGCACTGACAACGACCGACGAGCAACAGCACGCGATACACGAACACGCCACGATTCCAAGGAGCGCGACCATCATCATCGTGGAATCATCCCCTCCGCCAGGTTGTGGGTAATTCGACGACATGGTTTCGGTTTCTCAGATCCACCAAGAAAAAAAAGCCCAAGCTACCGAATCCAGATGTTGCAGGCCCACTTCTCCCCGCGGATCACCGGGCTTCCACCGTGCAATGCACACGGCAAGTTGACGCCCGTCCTCGTATCTATGTTATACCAGTGACACGCCCGCCCGGTCTTGGGGGCAACCCCAACCCCGAGCATGGGGAAGGCGGTTTCCCCACCCTCCTCGACGTCATTGAGGTAGATGAAGAACGTGGCGACTCTCGGAAGATCGGAACCGGCGTCGCAACCGTCGTTGCACGCGTCGTAATGCGGCTCGTACTTCTGCCCGGGGCCGTAGTGGAGGACCTGGATTTGCTCCATTCGATTCGGCGGGACGCGGAGGAAGGATGCGACTTTGTCCGTGAGCCGGCGGGCCACGGGATCATCGTCGGGGAGGAAGACTTGGGTCGAGGTCCGGGAGGCCTCGATCGTTCCAGAGCCATCGGTCGTCGAGGTCACTGCCGACCGGTCGAGACCCAATTCCTTTGCCCGTTGGATGATTTCCGTGCACTCGGCGGGCGTGAGGAAGTTTTCGTGGACCTCTGGACGTAAACAGTCGCCTTTCCGCGGTGCCCGGAGTGTCCAGTGTGCCCACAGGACGCAGAGGCAGATGATGAGAAGGATAAGGATGAGGAGACGCATGCTTTACAGAAAACAAGAAATGATTTCTGCTACTTCATTTGCCATTTGACGACCTTCTCGCAGAGCGATGTCGGAAGGAGCTTGCCGTCCTCATGTAACAAATCGATGAACATCTGGGCCCGTTTCTCGCCATTCGACGGCGGATCATTGTGCTCGTTCTTTGTGGCGGCAACCTTTTTCCATTCAAGGAACTCCTTCAACGTCTTCCTCTCGTCCCCATGCGCCGCGTGAGTCTTCAACCAGTCGACTGCACACCACTTACCCCCAATCCCCTGATTGATAAGTGTATCGATGACGGCAGCGAGCGCGAGTGGCGACGGGTTCTCGATGCCGGCACCCTTCAGGGCATTTGCTGCTTCGTAGATGTACCCCCCCTTATGGCACAGGTCTTCAAACTGCGCTTGGACAAACTTCTCGGCAAACTCGCCATGCAATGATCGAATCTTTTGGCAGAACTCGTCGGCCTTATCCTTGTCCTTGGTCAGGCCTTTCGCGAGTTTCCGGAGATCCACGCCCCCAAGCTTTTTATACCTGATAGCAAGCTTGTGAAAATCGCCATACTTATCGTTTCCGTCATTCGCGGTAGTGTACCCTGCAAATCCGACTGTGACGCCACGTTGCTCGCCGTCGTACGGGAGCCGTTTCGCAAAAAAGAAGACGCTATCGCCCTTATCAGTTTCAAAGGTGTTCTCGATGCGCTCATTATCGTGCTCCGACTTGCTCAGGAGAAAGAAGATGTTGGTCCACGCGTCCCGATCCTTGATTCCAGTGAGTTTCTCGAGCGTCTCGAGGATGGCGGGCGTGAGCACGTGTTTCGGGTTCGTGAATGGTGGCATGGCAGTGTCAGAGATTGTTACAGGCCGGGAAGTTTTTGACACGCATTTTACGCATTTAAACGGCCATTTTCATCGAAATATGAGGATGGTGGGTATACCCTTCGAGACACAGACTCTTGGCACAAAAGGCATTGATATCGCGATCGAGTTCTGCACCGAGCTCGTCCTTGGGAAGCGAGACCAGATCCCGGTGCCACGTCCTTGGACTCTTCACCAGCAGCCGCGGGAATGGGTGGGGATCGCGCTCGAGTTGCGTTTTAAGGGGCTCGACGTGGTCCTCGTAGATGTGTGCGTCGCCGAGGACGTGAACGAACTCTGCTGGGACCATATCGACCCAGTGCGCCACGATGGAAAGGAGCAAGGCGTATGATGCGATATTGAAGGGAACACCGAGTCCAACATCCCCGCTTCGCTGGTACAGTTGGCAGGAGAGCCGACGCTTACCGTCATTGCCAGGTGCAGAGGCATAAAATTGACACAGGACGTGGCATGGGGGGAGGACCATTTCCTGGAGTTGGTCCGGGTTCCAGGCGGTGAGGATGTGACGGCGCGATTCCGGGTCATGGATGAGGCCGTGCACGAGGTCCACGAGCTGATCTCGACCGCCCCTTGGCGCCTGCGGGTGCGCCGGATCATACGGTGAATTCCACGCTCGCCACTGCCACCCATAGATTGGTCCGCAGATGCCCTCCGGGTACGGCAGCCCCCTGGCTTCCAGCGCCTCCTTGGACGAGTTCCCATCCCAAATATGTACCCCATTGTCAGCAAGGATCGAGTTATCGGTATTCCCGTTCAGGAACCAGAGAAGCTCTTGGACGATCCCCCTCCAGAAGACGCGTTTGGTGGTGAGGAGGGGGAACCCGTCGCGCAAATCAAAGCGAAGTGTTCGCCCGAAGAGGGCGAGCGTGCCAGTCCCGGTTCGTTCGCGAGATCGTCGTTCGCCGTGGCGAATGATATCGCGAACCAAGTCGAGGTACTGGTGTTCTGGATGAGAGGTCATTTCGAAATGCATTCAGGCAGGAGAGAGTCGGTATATGACCTCTGTTGACGAGTACGATGGCGACTCGAACGAGCCGCCGAGAAACTTTTTCAATTTCTTGTTTTTGAGCGAGCACCCGCGACCGGTGCATGCGACCGTCCATGCCTGAGTGGACGGCGTTTTCTTGTCGCGAGCAGCGATGAGGTCCTTGCCCCCGGTGAGGAAGGAGGTATAGTTCGAATCACCATCGCAATCAGTGGCGATGGTCCAGTCGGAACCTTCCTTGGTAAATTTGAATTTGGCACCGTTCCCCTTGGTGGTCCCCACTGCATCACACATCTTTCCTTTCCCGCGTGATTTGTCGAAATCGTGCCCGATAAACGTTCCGGATGCGCTTGAAATCGTGTAGAAACGTCCGTGTTCCACCGAAACTTGCTTGGTGCTCGTGGATGGTTTGGGTTCATTCGCTTTGACCGTCGAAGGTGTTGATGCTCGAGTTCCAGATACGTTGCTGCCGCGACTTTGCAGAACGAGGAGTCCACTGCAGAGCATGGCGACGGATCCCGCCCCCAGAATACAGGATAGGAACACAACAGAGGACATCTGTACCTATGTAGGATTATTTCCTGGCCGGTTGGGTCGGTGGTCGTTTCAGTGGGTTCGGCGCCTGGACTTGGGCGACCGGGAACTGTCGAACCTGAGCGGCTCCAAACGCCAATCGCTGTTCGAGTTGGCCGATCTCCCTGCGGAGGTTGGTGATAGATTTCAGGACGACGTTCGTCTTATTC
>Ga0129336_10001706_pt1 | contig 13410 bp, 16 predicted proteins | sample CPB6_02_DNA_FD_96878 | JGI IMG/M metagenome (GOLD analysis project Ga0129336, IMG submission 96878) | Freshwater to marine salinity gradient microbial communities from Chesapeake Bay, USA - CPBay_Sum_0.6_0.2_DNA | ecosystem: Environmental > Aquatic > Marine > Coastal | place: USA: Chesapeake...
AAAAAAGGAGGTACTATGGATCAAAAATACATGAAGTCAGAGGAATTAAAAAAGTTATTCCAACCTGACCTACAATCAATCTACGAGATTGAAACAGAATCGCTGAAAGCAGATGTTAAAGTCAACAAAGTATTAACCCCTGTATTACTTTCATCAGATGGAAAGTTGCTTGATGGTTACCGTCGCGTGATGGCAGCAGTTGAAATTGGGATTAGTAAAATACCATTTCTGCAGACTGATTTAGGGGCAACTGCAGATAACAGAGTTACATTAAACCAGCACAGGCAAAAAACATGGAGAGATGATAGAAGTGATTTATTAATATCCTTTGACACATTTGGCAGCAAACAAGGTCAAAAAATGCAATCAGGGTATAACCGTTATGAGGAGATTGCAAAGAGGACTAGGTGCAGATATAAAGATGCAAAGTCTTTGAAGCAAGTTGAGGGTATTTTAAAAAATGACAGAGATGGATATCCGTTTGCTTACTGGTTACTTGCAATGAAATCAGACCTGCAATCCATTAAAAGGATTATGGACTTTTTGGAACAAGGGCAATATTCTGATGTGGTTGAGCAGGTATTAAAAATGAAACTCAATCCAAAGTCTGCAATTAAAATGATTGAGGAGCAGATCAAAAGTAGTGAACTGCAGGCCACAGCATTCAAGCTACCGGCATCTAACAGTGAGAATATTATAATTCATAGTGGACATGAAGAAGAGGTGATGAAGATGTTGGAGGCTGACAAAGCAAAAATGTTCTATTATGAGCCAGAGACATGCACATCAACTTTTGACGACAGTTATGAGAGTAAGCGTGATAAAAATCATATGGTGTCCGTTTATGCCTTAAGGCTAGCCAATAAAGTCAAGCCATACGTTAAGAGTCGATTAGCTGATGAAGGTTCATTTTTCATTGCAGTCAAAGAGTTTTATTCGAATGGTATCGCCAGACAATTACCAAGTGAAGTTGTGCGCCACGTTGAAAAAGAGACCGGCTTGATTTATAAACAGACGCTTTACTGTACTGCTGGTGATGGGTTTAACAAGGTTCAGAAGAGTAATCAACTGAAGGATTGTGTAACACATCTACTGTGGTTCGTGAAGACTACAGATACGAGGATGATTGGTGAAACATTCCCATTACAAATGGCTGATAAGGTAGGAGATAATGCTCCACTTGTGTATAGAGAGTGTTCGAACTATATCGATAGGCAGAGAATTCCTGACGTAATCGTCAACTACAAAGAAAAGGACGTAATTGTCGACGCTGCAGCAATTATTCCCATGTTCCTTAGCACAGGTGAAAATGATTTAGTTGTAGACCTTTCAATGAAGGGAGAACTCTCAAGTGCTGCCACAATCATGAATCGTAGGTTTATTGGAGTGGTTAAAGATTCAAAGGATATGATTACGGAATCTAAGAAACTTGTAGATGCTGTTAATTCATTCAATGAAGAGTGCGCCAATGCCATGTCCAATTCAATGATAGATGAGGTTGCTGCATAATTTTTTGTAAGTAACCTTTCGGTGTATAGGTCAACCGTAATTTTTTAAAACAGACGTTTCAGGGTTAATAATTGCGTTCAAGTAATAGACATAAGATCATTTCCAGCCTTCATTTTGATGAGATTGTAAAACCACTATTTCAGGACTCTGTAAGGTCTGTAGATATTGGTGATCTAATTGTACCCAGAAGGGCGGCCAGTTTCAAATTGGCTGATATATTAGCCATAGAAAAAAGATTAAAAAATGGGGAAATCGACGACGTGTTAACAGTTAATCCTGACCTGATGATAACCAAAGGTCTTAAACGATATTATGCCATGAAACGAATTGGTTATACGAGGGTGCAGATTCAAGTTGAAAGGGAATCTCCAAATGATAGCAGTAGTCCATTTACCATTTTAAACTGAGCATGTACCAATTTTTCTATTTAAGGAAGTTAAAAGGTAAACCCAAGTGGGCGACAATTTGTCGAGCAGTATACGATGACCGTACACCAATAGTCAGGGAGACGCTGAAGATTAAAATACCCATCAAGAGTTGGGATAACGACCAGCAGCGAGTTCGAAAGTCAGAGGAAGTAGATTTTGAGAGAATAAATTATGTGATCAATAAGTATAAGTCAGAATTTTTGGAAAGGAATGAACGTGCAGTCAAAAGTAACAAGGAGTGCTTCCTTGAGTTTTCTATAAATCATCTGGAGCAGGAATACGTCAATGAAGAAACAAAAACGAAATACCGGACGGTTTTTAATTCCTTGAGAGAGTATTGTGCGGCAGAGCTTGGCCTGCATGGATTGCCTATACATGTACTTAGTAAAGTAGATTTCATAGTCGGGTACAAAAAATGGGCACAAAATACTCAATACAAAAGACAGCGTGAGGGTAAGAAGAAACGTGCAAAGACGCTCTTCAATTATGTTTCTGTGATTCAATCTTTTGTCCATAAGTACAATGCACTGCATCCTGAAAAAGAGGAAATCAAAACGGTTCACTACATGTTAGGCATCAAAGATTTTGACCAAGTTGAACCAAAACTCTTGCAGCCAAAGGAGATTGATAATTTGATAAACTTTAATCCAATTAATACCAGCAGAAAGGATAAGTCACTTGCAGCGAAGTATCATTTCCTATTTCAGTTTTTCACAAGTGGTTTGAGAGTTAGTGATATCCTGCTGCTGAACTTCAAACATTTTAGGGATGGACGCATCAAGGTCATTATGAAAAAGACTGGCAAGTTGAACAGTTTGCCTCTTACTTATAAGGGTTGTAAGGCTCTAGGATATTTTTATCCTTCAGAGTATAAACTTGCTGTAAGTAATAATCTCTTGGGAGGGATAGATTTGACTCAAAATGAATTGGAGACACTTGTGATGATAAACTCAGAAAAGGTTCCTTTAGAATCAATGGATATTCATGACCTGCATGAGCTGCTGCAATTTTTAGTTGAGGATAGGAGAAACGATAACCAGCGGAGAATAGTTCATTTGAAATCAGTTATTGAAAAAGTTGAAAATTTGATTGCTGATAGTATGTGTGAAATCATGGGTTCTAAACCCGCAGGTTTGGTCTTTGATTATTTGGATAATGACGAGTTTGGCAATCTCAATGTGAGGGAGAAGTATGTATTGAACAAACATCAGAACTACCTTCTACATAAGGGTAGAAATACATACAACAGTAGATTAAAAAGGATTGCAAGAGATCTTGGGATTGATAAGATAACCTCTCACGTGAGTAGACACAGTTTTGCCTACTACATGCTATATACAGGCGCAACAGTTGAAGAAATATCACACGCATTGGGCCATGCTAGTATTGATATTACACAGCACTACATTAGGCAGTTTCCCAGTAGATATAGTGATAAGGCTATAAGACGATTTGAATCTCACTTCGACTTTTAGAATAGCCCTCCCTGCAGGAAGTCCTGCAGGGGCTACCTACGTATCCGACCTTATATATACATATATATAGAGGGGGGTATAAGGGGCACGATGCTGAAAAAAAAATTTCCAGAAATTTTTCTGGAAATCTGAAAATGGAATACGGGGTATTGAAATAGTCTTATCCTTAATGATTAACTAAACACTCTGGATACTTTTGTTTGTAGAGTTCAAAAAGTGATTCACGAACTATATCTGATTTCTGCCTGCGGGTTATTGTACAAAGTTTTTCAAGTCTGTTTTTTTCGATTGAATCAATTCTTAGTCTTACAAATTCAGTCTTGTTGTTTTCTTTTTTTGTTCTCATGAATCTTCTTTAATTATAAATATCAACATCCTGAGTAAAATTGGATCACTTGCCATATTTTTTGTGGCCATCTTGGATTTAAGTAGTTCTCGTGGTATTTATTAGAAAATGGAATACAATGGGAAACAAGAAAAATCAAACAAAAGGAATCTGGATACCGGAAGAAATCATGGTTGACAAACAATTAGACTGGCCAAATAAAGCATTACTATCAGAAATCTATTCACTTTGTGAAAAGCCTAAAGGGTGCATTGCTTCTGATAACCACTTTGGGAAACTATTAGGTATTGGAAGGACATCAGTTAATAAGCGGGTAAACAAGCTGGTAGAGTTGGGGTATATTACTGCCAAAAATCACTACAAAGGGAGATTGTGTATTGGGAGAACAATTACGAAAGGTAGTTCTTTGAAGAAACATACCATAGTTCCTGAAGTGGAGGTTGGTAGTTCTCATGATATCAAGTTGGTAGTTCCTGAAGTGGAGGTTGGTAGTTCTGTTGAGAACACAACTAATACAATTACTAATTCAGATATACAAATACAGAAACTAATACAGAATACTGGACAAACATCAAATACTGGAATGTCTTTAAGTGAGTTTTTAAATAAAAGGTTAGAGGAACTAGCAGTAGAGGCAGTTGATAAATCTAGCCTTGGGGAAGATATATTTTTCTATGCCGATCCAGCAACAATTGCTCTATATAAGAATGTAGTAGCCGAGGATGAATACAAACTGGTATTTCCAGTATTAAAAAACATTATTGATGTTGAAAGAAAATTATCTAGAATATAAATAACCCTCAACTGGGAAGTGAGTGGAACGAACGCAGACGAAGTCTCCGACTTCAAACCCATCACCCCTCCTGGCGCCGTCCCCTCTTCCCAAAATATAACCTCCGGGAATATTCCCAGAAGTGGTTTTTAGTATTTTTTTCATCGTAGTATTAGTAGACATGAATTAACGGAACAAAAATTCTACAACATATCATCTATGTAGAACGTGAGTTGTGATTTCAATATTAGGAAATCAAATTTTAGCAAGCGCAGAAATTCAATAATTGTAATGTGAAAAGTCTATGAGAATTAACACATTCGTCAATCACTTTCATTTTTTAAAAAATATTTTAAAAAATGTGATAATGTATCACATCGTGATATTTATTATAAACTAAAAATATGAAATTCAAAGATCTCGTTAATCACGATAATCAAAAAGGTAATAGAAAATTTAAGATCATAGTTACCGAACAACAATTCCGTAAAATTATAGATAGCCTTGTCACGGAAAGTGAGAATAAGACTTTAAATAAACTTTCTTCTTTAAAAAGTATTCAACATGGAAAATAAAGTCCCTACTACAGATATCATGGTGTTCACCTTTGCGAAGGATTCGCAAATTAATTTTATCGATGAAAATAAAGATGCATACCTATTCGTTTATCAAATTCTATCAAGACTACTAGAGGAGCATAATAGTGAAGTAAGTAAAATAGGTCTTGGTGGTTATTTGCATGACGTATCAGCATACATTTCTTATATCATTGCTAGTTACGATAGTCATAGAAGATTTCTTAATATGGAGGAATCGACCTATGATACATCTGATTTTGATCCTGAGTCCGAGCCAGGCTAATTTCACTTTTGATCTGCTATCACTCTGTCACCAGAAATTCAGTGGTTTTCAATACTTTATCTTAGGGCCAGTCATTTAGTAGATCTGATCAGGCATTTTGCGTGTTAAGGATTTATCAACTCAATTCATATAGACTAAGAGCAGTATTGGTCTCAAAATTCGTATACCGAAGAGTAGTAGACACATTACTATGACCAATAAGTCTACTTACTTTTATCAAAGATAGATGGTCTCCACTTTCAAACCCTTTCTTAATCGACCCGACAACCCATGATTTTCTAAGGAGGTGACTTGAGCAATTCCCTATGTATCTAACCTTGTACTCTTTCATTATATCCTTTAAAATTCTATTGAAACACTGAATGGACATCGGAGTTCTACCTTTTCCTTTCTGTGAAGAGAATATAAAATGTGGTGGTATCGGATTCATTATTTCAATTACCACATCCAATACCTCTCGGAGTTTGCTGGACATCACCAGAACCCTCTCTTTTCCTGTTTTTTTCTCAATCCGTATAAACCTCTCGCCAACATTTAAACCCCTTAAATCCTCCCATTTTAACCCCAGATTATCAATGACTCTAAGACCGAGGCGAGTTCCAATGGAAACCATAAGGAGATTTCTGGCTGCATTTGGTGATTTTTTAAGTTGAAAGTCTCTTAGTAGTCTGGATTCGAGGTTAACGACTGTTTCCCAATCCAAACTGTAGGTTGTAGTCTTCTGATTTTTCTTTGACATGATGAATATTTTAAATATGAAATAGGTTCATGGCTAAAATATTCTGATTTTTAAGGATTGCCTCTTAAGTGAACATTTTTTAGCGCATCTTTAGCCAGTAAAATCGTAAGGCGTTGAAATTCAATCAATGTTCACTTTGAATAAAAAGTGAAAGTAATCTTTATACAATTTGAACTTTACGGTTAGTCTCATAATTTGGGTATAATAGATTTTAAGCTTTGTCTGGCTAGGGAGACAATAAAGGGTAATAAAAAAATTAGGAAGTGAGGATGTCCTTCCATGATGTTATGCTTGATATTATTGGAATTATCTTTTTTAGAGTTAACTATGACTACATATCCAATTAAATGAATAATATAGTTATTTGTGCCACTAAAATATTCATCAATCCATTTAGAAAATTTAAGGGTCGAAACTGTTGTTTTTGAATTGAATCAAATATTGTTAATCTTTCTTTAAATTAATTTTTAAAAGATTAAACATTTAAACATCAAATCTCCAGTCAACTTTCATATTTTCACTAGCTTTGCATTTGTTTACAATGATTCAAAAACCTATCATATTGATGTTGACCCTAATTGGAATGTTTTTACTTTCCGAAAAGGTAACTGCTTGTGATAAAAAAGGAATTGATAAAGAAGTTACTCACAAAATAGAGCACAATCAAAAAATTAGCACACAGTCAGAATGTTGTGATAATCATGAAACGAAACTTGAGCATAACTGTGAAAAGAATTGCTCACATGAAAATTGTTTTTGTAATTCAACTTTCCAAAATTTCTTTTTTAATCAAAAAGATGTGACTTTAACTCTTCATGATCTAAATGTTGTCAAAACGAAGTTTCCAATTTATCGACCTTCGTTTTACAAGGATGTTACCATTTCTGTGTGGCATCCTCCTAAAGTGGTTTGAGCGTAACACTTTTAGTAGAGATCATATTTTACTTATTATATTTTATCAATTTAAATTTCAAAAAATGAAATCAATAAAATTATTGATGGCAATTGCCGTTGTATTATTTACATCTTTTGTAAATGCTCAATCAAAAACAGGCATAATTAAGGTGCTCAATGCATATATAGAATTAAAAGACGCATTAGTAAAGAGCGATGGATCATTGACTTCCGATAAAGCAAAAATATTATTATCGTCTATTCAAGAAGTAAACATGAATGAACTAACTAAAGAAATACATGCACAATGGATGCAAGTAGTTAATGCATTAAAAGAAGATGCTGAACACATTGGTGATACAAAAGATATAACTCACCAAAGAGATCATTTCATGAGTTTGTCAAAAAATTTATATTCAGTATTAAAGTTATCAAAAGCAGAGGCACCTGTTTATTACCAATTTTGTCCAATGGCAAATAAAGGGAAAGGAGCTAATTGGCTAAGTTTAGATATTAACATTAAAAACCCATATTACGGAAATCAAATGTTGACCTGCGGGAAAGTAGTTGATACTATCCAATAATACATCAAATATGAAAATAAAAATATTATCCATCTACCTTGTTGTAGTTGGTTTTCTTTGTATTTCTATTACTCTTAATGCTCAAAAGGTTGTCAGATATGATTTGCATGTAAGAGATACATTAGTAAATTTTACAGGTAAAACCAAAAGAGCAATTGCTGTTAATGGACAAATACCAATGCCTACATTGACTTTTACACAAGGAGATACAGCAGAAATTCACGTATATAATGAGCTGAAGGAATCTACTTCTTTACATTGGCATGGTCTAATATTACCGAACAAAGAAGATGGAGTTCCATACTTAACACAAATGCCAATCGAACCTGGAACTGTTCACGTCTATCGTTTCCCAATCATACAAAACGGAACACATTGGTATCATAGTCATTCTGGTTTGCAGGAACAAATTGGCATGTATGGTTCAATGATACTGAATAAAAAAAGTAATGATCCTGCATTTAGAAAGGGGATAGACGACTTGCCAACCATTCCTGTAATTATTAGCGAGTGGACGGATTACAATCCCAATAATGTACATAGAATGCTACATAATGCTACAGATTGGTTTGCTATTAAAAAGGGGTCAACACAGAGTTATACTGAAGCAATTAAAGAGGGTCATTTCAAAACCAAAGTGCAAAATGAATTCAAGAGGATGCTGGCAATGGATGTAAGCGATGTGTACTATGATAGGTTCTTTTTAAATGGTAAAGTTGAAAGTCAATTATCACAGTTTAAGGCAGGAGATAAAGTAAGATTAAGAATATCAAATGCTGGTGCATCAACATATTTCTGGTTAAACTATGGCGGAGGCAAATTACAAGTAGTAGCAAATGACGGAAATGATGTGGAGCCAACCGAAGTTGATAGATTAATCATTGCGGTTTCTGAAACGTATGATATTGTCTTGTCGATTCCTGAAAAGAACAAGTCATTTGCATTTCAAGCTACTTCAGAGGATAGAATTAATCGGAGCTTACTATACATAGGAGAAGGTGAAAAACAAAAAATATCCCCTTTACCAAGGTTAAAATATTTTGAGGGGATGAAGATGATGAACTCAATGATGAAAATGAATGGTGATTTAGATGATATGGGCATGAATATGAGTTTGAATCAGATGGACATGAATGTAGTCATGTATCCAGAAATCACTGGCCCTACAAATGCTCAAAAGAAGGAGGATAATGAGAATAAATACAATAGTAATGCGCTATCTGATATTGTCACTTTAAATTACTCTATGCTTAAATCCCCACATAATACATCTTTACCTAAAGAAGCGCCAACCAAAGTGTTAAAGTTTGAATTAACGGGAAATATGAATAGGTATGTGTGGAGCATGGACAATAAAGTTGTTTCTGAATCTGATAAAATCTTGATTAAAAAAGGTGAGAATGTTAGAATGATTATTTACAATGGTTCAATGATGAGACATCCAATGCACTTGCATGGTCATGATTTTAGGGTATTAAATGGACAGGGAGATAATGCCCCATTGAAAAACATTATTGATATTATGCCAATGGAGACTGACACACTTGAGTTTAATGCTAACATGGAGGGAGATTGGTTTTTTCATTGTCATATTTTGTACCACATGATGAGTGGCATGGGGAGAATATTTACTTATCAAAATCAGGCACCAAACCCATTGATCCCCAATCCAAAATTTGCACAAAGAAAGTTATTTGGTGAGGACAGGAAGTTTCATGTAATGGCTGAAAACGATTTTGCTAGTAATGGCAATGATGGTATGTTAATGGTTCAAAACACAAGATGGAGTGTCGGTTCCGAATGGAGATTGGGATATAATGATATTCATGGCTATGAATCAGAAACTCATTTAGGCAGGTATATAGGCAAGATGCAATGGCTTATGCCTTTTTTAGGTTTTGATTGGCGGTATAGAAAAATAAAAAATGGAGAGTCAGAGAAGAATTTGTTTGGACAGATCAATACAAAAGATGAAAGAAAACAATTCAGTGTTGGTGTTGCTTATATTTTGCCAATGTTGGTTACCTTTCAATCAGAAATATACCAAGATGGAAATATCAGATTGCAGTTAATGCGAGAAGATATTCCATTATCAAAGCGTTTAAGAGCCGAGTTTATGGTTAATACTGACAAGGAATTTATGATTGGCGCTAGATATATTGTCAATAAAAATATGGGGTTAAGAACACATTATGATAGTGATATGGGCTATGGTGTGGGTTTATACTTAAATTATTAAAACGATCAAGGATAAAACTATTAATTACATTTAATGCATTAATAAAATAATCAAATATAGAAACACTGAGAAGTACTTTCTAAATAGTTAACTTTATTAAATTTTATCAATAAAAGACAAAAATGAAAAAGCTAATATCTATAACAATATTCTTATTTATAACATATGTTGCAAGTTCGCAAATAATCAGGGCTGAATTAACTGCAACTGGACTCACTTGCTCTATGTGTTCAAAAGCTACCTATAATCAATTGAAATCAATATCAGAGGTAGAATTGGTCGAACCCGATTTAAACAATACTACCTTCATCATTCATTTTAAGAGCAACACTCCTGTAAATATTAATAACCTAAAAAAGAGAGTGGAAGACGCAGGATTTGCCGTTGGTGAATTAGTAGTTTTATTTAAGTTTGATACCCAAGTTGCAGAAAATAATACCTCTTTCGTATTAGATAACAATACGTACACATTTATGGATACGAAGCCAAGTACATTGAATGGAGAGGTAAGATTAAAAATACTTGATAAAGGATATGTCATTGACAAAGAATATAAGAAATATTTAAATATGGCTAAGCGATATCCATCTTACGTTAGTGCCAATAAAAATACGTACCACATAAAAACATTATAGTTTGAAAAAGATTCTTTTTGTTACTTTAATTTTCATTAATCTTAGTTCGTTTTCTCAAGAACTATTTGTATTGACTGAACCGGCCAGTAATATGCCAGCAAAGTCATTTGGAATTAGAAATATGAATGCTTTTATGTTTGAGGCAGATGGTAAGTTAAACTATCATAATATGCCAGAAATTATGTGGGGCATCAATAAAAAATGGATGATACATGCCCAGGGGTTTATAAGTAACCGCCAAGAGGGAGGCTTTGAAACCGAAGGTGGTAGTTTGTATGCTAAATACCGTTTCTTTAGTGAGGACAATTTAAAAAGTCATTTCAGAATGGCGTTATATGGTCGATACAGTCTTAATAAAGCAGATATTCACCAACAAGAGCTTGAAACAATGGGCCATAACACTGGTTATGAGGCTGGATTTATAGCAACTCAATTATTGCATAAAGTTGCTATTAGCTCATCACTGAGTTATGAAAGAGCATTTGATAATAAGCCAAACTATAAGTTTCCCATAACAGAAAGTAATAGTGCAATGAACTATACTTTGTCTGTAGGCAAATTGATGCTCCCTAAGGTCTATACAAGCTACAAACAAGTTAATGTCAATTTGATGTTAGAATTACTTGGACAACGGCTAAACCAAAACGGAAAGTCTTATTTAGATATTGCTCCCTCTGTGCAGTTTATAATAAACAGTCAGGCTAGAATTGATTTAGCTTACAGACAAGAACTTTATTCCACAATGCTTCGTACAGCGCCAAACGGAGTAATACTTAAACTTGAGTATACATTCTTTAATGCTTTCAAATAATATTATGAAAAAACTATTACTAGGCTTATTGTTGTTGACTATCTTTAATACTATAAATGCACAAGACACTACCAAGAAAAAATTAGTATTCAACCCCAAAAATCCTACTTATGAAGTAGAAGCTACTTGTGGAACTTGTATGTATAAAATGAAGGGTGATGGGTGTCATTTAGCCATTAAACTAAATGGTAAAAACTATTTTGTAGATGGAACTGGAATTGATGACCATGGAGACGCTCATGATTCAGAAGGCTTTTGCAATGCAATTAGCAGGGCAAAAGTTCAAGGGACTATAGTTAAGGAGAGGTTTAAAGTCACCTATTTTGAGTTAGTAAAAAAGTAGATTAAGGTCATCTGCTGTGTGAAAAATTTCAAAAAACTTTATTTAAAAGTGAAAGGCATTTCAACTTTACGCTTTTCCCATGCTATAGAAATTTTTCCAGAGGAGTTACTCTCCATGTCAATAAAATACTGCAGTCGTTCTGTGTGATTTACCTTTTTAGGTTTAACCTTAATTCTGACGATATCCTCTTTTTCATCATATTCAGAGGCTAGATGTTGATTCCAATTCTTATTGATAATCAATGTCCATTCTCTTTCTCCTGGGATGGTAAAAAAAGCATATTTACCAGCAGGGATAGTTTTACCGCCAACAATAAAATCCTTGGGCATTACAATATATGTGGCATCATGAGCACCTGTCACCCAAACTTCACCAAAAGGGACTAAACCTCCCCAGACAATTCTGTTTCTAACTCCAGGAGAGTGGTAGCTAATTTTGATACTGTCTTTTTCTACGACATGGATCGCTAAAGCATTTAAACTTTTTTTGCTGGTGTCTTTTACCAAATTTGGGTTATAGCAGACCTCTAAATTGTTTTGAGCATTTACATTAAAAAATGAAAACAACGCAATTTTAAAAGCTAATACGGTTATTAAATTTTTAAACATGGTATAAAGTTAATCCTATGTAGGTTATTATCTTTTTTTGATTAAAAGATTTTAAGAAAACAATCAAATTTACGGTTAATTTCCTTTTTTAATTATACCACATTTTAAAAAATGGTCTTAAACGTAATTTTTAGATTCCAGATACAACTTATCCATGTTATAAGATGAGTAAGGATATACAAAAAGCAAGGAGCACCTCTTATTTTAATTAAAATTATGCTGTAGCAGTTGCAAGTTCTTCGCAAATAGTTGCACATTCTTTACAAGCTTGAGCACATTCTTTACAAGAAGCATGGTGTGAAGCATGTTTTTCACATTCAACTGAACATGCTTTACAAACTTCAGCACACAAAATGTGTAAATTATGTCGGAACTTTGAACCTCTTGCCTCAAAACGTGCACACAAAGCACAAATGTCAGCACAGTCACGGCATAATAAAATACATTCTTTGTAGTCTGATGCAACGCAATCAGTAATACAACTTTCACACGTTGTCAAACAAGCCAAACAAGCTTCGATACAGTTTTTAAAATTTTTCATTGCTTAATTATTTCAAAATGTTGGTAAATTATTTAATAGTAAAATTATATTTAAGCTTGTGCCGTTTAAATGATTGTCATCATAGTAGAGATGACTTTTATCATAAATTACTTTTGAAAAGAAACCCACATTAACTTTTGTAGCAGTTTTGTATTTAGAGTACACCGAAAGGTGCATAGCATTTGGGAATTTACCTTTGGTTCCTGACTTGACTTATTCATTTTATAAAATAAGTGAAATGAAAGTAGCAGAATTTGTAAACTGTATAATTGTGAATTTTTCAAATACTGTCAATATGGTAATCAATGGAGAATTATGAAAAAACAAAGGGTGATAAATAATTTTGTTTCAATTAAATAAATCTGGCATCGTTCATTTACCGAGACTTAATCTTTCGGGAATATTCCCGGAAGACAAATCTGCAACACACTTTGCTACACACATTTCAAAATAACTGATCGGGTCGATTGTAATAAAATAAAAAAGGTTCTGAAAATCAGAACCTTATGAGAGTGGTAGTCCCGACAGGAATCGAACCTGTATCTAAAGTTTAGGAAACTTCTATTCTATCCATTGAACTACGGGACCAACGGGTTGCAAAAATAATCAATTAACGAATAGTGAA
>Ga0129336_10001708_pt1 | contig 13406 bp, 8 predicted proteins | sample CPB6_02_DNA_FD_96878 | JGI IMG/M metagenome (GOLD analysis project Ga0129336, IMG submission 96878) | Freshwater to marine salinity gradient microbial communities from Chesapeake Bay, USA - CPBay_Sum_0.6_0.2_DNA | ecosystem: Environmental > Aquatic > Marine > Coastal | place: USA: Chesapeake Bay...
AGCCCGTGGGTCAGGGTTCACTCGGCAGCGACTCTTCGAATCCCACCCCTGGATGAGTTCCCCGAGGAACTGCGTCCGGGAGAAGCACTCTGAGGGGCAGTCTCAACCAAATGAAGCCTAGACGGCCGTCCTCGGCCCTGATAGCGTTCAGGCTTTCGCATCCTGAGCAACATGATGCCATCTGCCTTGGCATCTAGATCTAAATGCGTGTGAGTTTGACGTTGGCGTTCATTTCGCGAGGTCCCATGGTTCCGCCCGGTAGATTCCGGGCACGCGCAGAGGAGATTGTTCATGTCAGCTGAAAACGCCGAGGCATTCATCGCCCGTGTGCAGGAGGATCCGGAGCTGGGTGAGCGTTTGCTTGCTCTGCGGGAGGACCCGACGGCGGTGCAGGCCCTCATAGCTGCGGAGGGATACGACGCGAGCCCCGACGAGATCCGCGAGGCGTTCTTGGAGGCGTTTGGCTCCGTACTGTCCGAGGAGGAGTTGGCAGCGATCGCCGGCGGGCAGTTGAGAAACGAGGGCGCTGTCATCGGCGTCGGCGTGGTGGTCGGTGCCGGGGCTGTCGGGGCGGCCGCGGTGGCGGGCGTCTAGCCGATACGTGCACTTCCTCCCGAAGCGCCGCGGAGTCACTAGCTGAGGAAGTCTGGACTGGGGAATCTATTCCCGCTAGCCTTCCGATGCGATCTTGATTGCTCGTCAGCAGATGGTTCGGTACGTCTCAGCACTATCTCGTTGGGAACCGTGATCCACGGTGAGCACTGGTTTGTAGTCGTTGAATTCAGCCCGGTGCCACCGGGTACCACGTCAAGGAGATCTGTATGTCCACACAGCAGGCCGAGGCGTTCTTCGCTCGGGTACAGGAAGACGAGGACTTCGCTGAGCGGCTGGCCGCGCTGCGGGAGGACCCGACGGCAGTGCAGGCCCTCGTAGCTGCGGAGGGATTCGACGCAAGCCCCGAGGAGATCCGCGACGTATTCCTTGAGAAATTCGGCTCCGAACTGTCCGAGGAGCAGTTGGCAGCGATCGCCGGCGGGTTCCAGGAGGAAACCTTCATCGTCGTCGGTGGCATGGTCGGTGGATCAGCGGTCGTCGCCGTAGGCCTGACTGCTGCCGCGGGATTCTGACTGCTTCACCAGATCTGGCCTCTGGCGAGGAGCAGGCGTATGTCGCAGCAGCGAACCCTTGCGTGCGGCCTCACCGTTCGGCGTGATCTGTCAGGACATCGCAGGTCGTGAACCCAGATGAGAGTGACGCACCTGGTTCAGGGCTTGTGGTCTTTTCGGGGCCCAGCCTTGGGCACGATGAGGCGAGGGCCATGGCCCCCGGGGCTGTGCTGCTTCCCCCGGTATGCCAAGGCGACCTGCTGAGTGCATGTGAGAGGTACCGCCCCGACGCCGTACTCATCATTGATGGCGAATTCGGTCACACTCTGTCGGTCTGGCACAAGGAGGTCACGTTCGTCCTTGACAGCGGCGTGCGTGTCTTCGGGGCGTCGTCCATGGGCGCGCTACGTGCAGCCGAGCTCGATCGATTCGGCATGGAGGGAGTGGGAGTTGTCTACCGGCACTACGCCGATGGCTTTCTGACCGCCGACGAGGACGTCGCCCTCCTCCATACCGACGCAGACGACGGATGGCGCCCCCTCACCTGGCCAATGGTGAACGTGTGGGCGACGATCACCCATCTGCGCGATGAGGGCCTCGTCTCGGAGGACGGATGCGAGGCGCTGCAGGCCGGTGCCGATTCCCTCCACTTCACCAAGAGATCGCAGAACGCGCTCGTGCAGACCCTGCGGGAGAACGGTCGGACCGATGCAGAATCACTCGTCGATGCGTTCGTCACGCACTTCGTCGACCAGAAGAAGCGCGACGCAATTCTGGCGCTGACCACTGCCCTCAACCGCCATAACGTCCCGAAGCCGCCGCATGACACGCCGCTGCACCTGTTCGGGCGCATCGGGGAGTCCATGCAGGCCAGTGACACGCTGGTTCCCAGCTCCAAACACCCCCTGCGCCGCTACCAGCTGGTCAACGATGTCGCTCTGCACGATCCCGATTTCGAGCGACTGTCACAACGAGCCCTTGATCGAGCCGTCGTGCTGGAGTACGCGCATGAGGCTGGTGTCGAGCCGACCGCCGAGGAGATAGAAGGTGAGTCAGCTCGCCTCTTCGCGACGCTAGGCATCGCCTCTGAGCAGATTCCCGACTGGATTGCCGCCAACGACTTCATGCCGGGTGAGTTCGAGCGGCTCCTTGCCGACGAGGCACGGCGTCGCCACATGCAGCGCTGGGCCCTAGACGTACGGCTTTACGAACGCAATCGCCGCATCATTCTGGAGCAGTTGCGTCTGGAGAATCGCTACGTGGACGCGGTCAAGGCCGCGTCACGTCGCAGGCAGCTCGCCGATTCTCGACCCCCGATCGCCTGGCCCATGAACAGCGAGGCACTGATCGAGCTATTCGGCATGCACTCGGTCGCCACGAAGTGGCGTTCGAACGGCGTCGACCTTGAGTCATTGGCCGCCGACCACGGATTTGACGGCTGGGCGGGCTTGGTCGTGGCGCTTCTGGACGCGACAGCAGCGCGGCAGGAAGCCGCCGCTCGACGGGAGCGTCTGGCGAAGGCCTTCGGAGTCCATGAGGCGAAGGACACTGTGTCCCTGCCGAAGGGCGACGCCGCTGCGCGAGACGGAGCACTCAAGGCCCAGGCTGCCCTCGAGTCACATCAACTGACAGCGATGGCGCTCGCCTTCGTCGATCTGGGAGTCGCCGATGCCATCGCCTCTGGCAGGTCGTCAAGTGCCGCTATCGCGGATGCCTGCTCGGCCCGGGTGGACCGCATGGAGCGCTTCCTCCAGGCATCGCGCAATGCGGGATTCGTCCATGTACACGATGACACATGGTCGCTCACCCTTGTTGGTGAGTCATTTCGGTCAGACCATCACGCGTCCATGGCACCCTACGCGCGTGACCTGCGTGAGCGCAGTCTCCCCGCTTGGGACCATCTAGCCGATGTGATCAGGGGTTCTGATCCTATGAAGGGCGAGTGGGCCGCAGATACCGACTTGTCGGTCTCAGCCGCATCATGGGCGCTGTGCAGCGACGAGCTCATCGCGGCGCTCATCCCCAAGGACTTCACCGGGCATGTGGTGGACGTCGGTGGTGGTCTCGGTCGTACGGCCGAGGCAATTGCAGCGAGGTGTCCGGCGGCCACCGTGTCAATCGTGGAACGTCCCGAGGTCGCCGACCAGACGCGGGGCCGCGTCGACGAGAAGCGTGTCACCGTGCACACCGCTGAAGGCTTTCCGGGGAGCGCCGACATCGTGACGCTGTCCCGGGTCCTGTGCAACCTCTCTGATCCTGACGCAGTCACCCTGCTGAATGATGTGCGTGGCTGGGTGACTGATCAAGCCGAGGTGCACCTCATCGACTGCATTCCAAGCGATGTCTTCGCCACCAGCATGTTTGACATGGTGAATCTGGTGCGCCTGGGCGGCGGCGCTCGCACTGAGGAACAGTGGCGATCCCTCGCCGCACTCACCGGATTCACCGTTGCGCGGATCCATCCATTTCGCAGTCCGATGTGTGACATCGTCCTCCGGCCAGTACCCACTCACACCCCAGAGGGATCCCCATGAGCGATACGTCTCACGAATCGAACGCTCGGCGTGGTGCTTCGGCCGGGCACGTCGACGAACGATCCCGGGGAGACGAGGGCAGGCAGACGACGATGGAGGAGTTGACGTTCGAGCAGCGTGCGATCGGCGACGTCGTCAACCCGCTTGAGCAGATCGACTCGATCTTCAGGCGGACGAGCAGTCGGCTCTGGCTTGGTGTCGCCGGAGTATCCCTCCTGGTGCTCGCGCTAGCCGTCTGGGGCTTCGTCGCCCAGCGAATCGTCACAGTTGAGACGCCCATTGCGATCGCACCCAAGTCGGGTCTTCTCCCGGTCGCAACCCTTGAATCGGGGGTGATCGGTGCTGTGTTTGTTGCGGAGGGCGATTCGGTCACCACAGGGCAGAGGCTTGCCACCCTCATCAATCCAGCCGTCGGTGAGATTGAGGTTGTCTCTCCCATGGATGGTGTCGTTGCCGACAGCGACGCCGTAGTCGGTCAGGTGACGGGAGTGGGTTCCCCGGTCTTCCTGCTGGCACCGGCAGGAGAGCGCGCCATGGCCCTCGGACTGGTGGGATCGGCCCAGGTGAGTGGACTTCTCGTTGGCCAGAATGTGACCATCGCGTTCCCGACGGTGAACCAACAGAGCGGTGGCCGGCTCATGGGGATAGTCGAGAACGTGAGCGAGACTCCGGTGTCGAGCACTCGTATAGCCGCGGTGCTGGGGTCCGGATCATTGGCTGCGGAGGTGGCACAGCAAGGGCCGTTGTACGAGGTGCAGATCGAGCTCGTGCCGGCAAGCACTCCAAGCGGGTACGCATGGACTGTCGGTGAGGGTCCGCCGAAGGCGCCGCCCATCACGTCAATCGGGCTCGCGTCTATCGAGACTTCGCGTCAGTCCGTGGCATCGGAGATCTTCCGCTGATGACTGTCACCGAGGAAGCCTCTGAGAAGAAGGCAAGCCTGCCTCACGGCAGCGACCGCCGCGTTAGGGTGCCAACGTACCTCCAGATGGAGGTCACCGAATGCGGTGCTGCGGCCCTCGGAATGGTGCTCGCCTACTACGGGAAGTGGATTCCACTCGAAGAGCTGCGCGAGACATGCGGTGCCTCGAGGGACGGTACATCCATGTCGGATCTGCTGAAGGCGGCCCGACACTATGGATTGGACGGACACGGCAGTTACCTGCGTGCAGCGAACCTCCACAGGAACGGCTACCCGGTCATCCTCTTCTGGAGGGGGTCCCACTTTGTGGTGCTTGAGGGATTGGTCGAGGGGGGAGCCCAACTCAACGATCCTGCATTCGGACCGAGATTCGTAACATCCGCAGAACTCGAGACCGAGTACTCCAAGGTATGCCTGATTCTCCGCCCCTCCCCAGACTTCACGAAGAGTGGCTCAAGGCCACGCCCATGGCGAGGGGTGCTGCAGAGGGTCTTCAAGGCGCTGAACGAAGTCATCGCGGTGGTCCTGCTCGGCCTCATGGTGACGGTGCCCGGCCTAGCTATTGCCGCGATCTCGAAGATGTTCCTCGATGACGTGCTTATCAGCGGGAATCGAAGTGCGGCCTCGAGCCTGATCATCGGGCTCCTTGCAATTGTTGCTCTGCAAGTGCTCATCACTTGGTTTCAACAGCGCGTGCTCATTCGTGCCTCAATCGGGATGACGATCGTCGATTCATCGGCTTTCGTTCGCAAGGCGCTACGTCTGCCTGAGAAGTACTTCATGGCGCGGTCGATCCCCGACCTCTCGCAGCGTGTTCAGCACAATCAGGAGGTAGCGGCGCTGCTCACCGGTCGACTCGCTGTCGTCTCGGTGGGTGCCATCACTGTCGCCGTCTATGCGGTGGCAATGTTCGTCGTTGATCCGTTCTTGGCCTTGATCGCGCTCATTCTCACACTCGGCAACCTCCTTGCGCTTCGCAGCGCCCTCAAGCGCCGACGCGACTCGGCACGACTCCTCGTGCAGCAGCAGGCGATGCTTGCCCAGACGACCGCCTATGGAGCCTTCACGCTAGAGACAATCAAGGCTGGTGGCCTCGAAGGTGACTTCTACGCTCGTTGGGAGGGCACCGCAGTGCGTGTCGCCGATGTGCGGCAGGAGATCGCGCTGCACACTCAGGTCGGAAATGCCGTCCCAACGCTGCTCAGGGCGCTCACATCGGCTGCGGTGCTAGGCGTCGGCGCACTGCAGGTGATCAACGGATCGCTTGAGATCGGCTCGCTGGTCGCCTTCACGGTCCTTGTCAACTACTTCCAGGGACCGATCGCCGACCTTGTCGGATTCGCATGGATGATGCAGCAGGTCCAGAATCTGGTGAGACGACTCGACGACGTGCTTGACGAGAAGATCGATGTCTCCTGCGACCCGAGAATCCAGCGCTTTGCATTGATGCCGGGGGAAGAGGCCCGCCTTCGCGGGGCGATTTCCATGCGCAATGTCACCTTTGGATTCAAGACCACAGTCCCACCCCTCATTGACAACTTCTCGATCGACATTCCGCCTGGCGCGCGGGTTGCCATCGTCGGCACCTCCGGCAGCGGAAAGTCGACACTGGTGCGCCTGCTCGCCGGCCTTCATGAGCCGTGGTCTGGTGAAGTTCGTTTCGACGGTCGCTTGCGCCAGGACATTCCTCGTCCTGTCATCAGTCGCTCGATCGCGATGGTCGACCAGCGGATCGCCTTGTTCAGCGGCACCGTCAAGGAGAACCTGACCCTGTGGGATACGTCGACCTCGGAAGAGGATCTCGTTCGCGCCGCCCAGGATGCGCAGATCCACTCCGCAATCGCCGCGCGAATCGGATCCTACGCAGCCGTCGTCGCCGATGGTGGAACGAACTGGTCGGGAGGGCAGCGACAACGGCTGGAGATTGCACGTGCCCTCGTGCGCAACCCTTCCATCTTGCTTCTCGACGAGGCCACCAGCGCGCTTGACGCTGAGACTGAGGCTGAGGTGGACGCAGCTCTACAGCGCCGCGGCTGCACGACGATCGTGGTCGCACATCGACTCAGTACCGTGCGTGACGCCGACCTGATTCTCGTCATGTCATCGGGCAGGGTCGTAGAGATGGGTCGTCATGAAGAACTCATGGCCCTTGACGGTGTCTACGCGAGGCTGGTGCAGGAGTGAGCGCGATGCCAGAGAGCGAAGTCATCACAGTCGAGCGAGCTGAGCCGTTCGATCCGAGCTCCCCATTGTTCCTTCGGGCGGGTGACACGACGATCTTTCTTGCGGAGGATGTCCCGGGTGAGGGTGCCGGACGTCGCGTTCCCGTCGTCACGCTGTTCGCACCGGCGATTCTCGCGACACCCGCCCCGCCTCCGGGTCAAGTCTGGGTGCTGGCCCACCACGCCACGGCTGTTGAGGTTCCCCTTGCAGAGGCGACCGATGACGAGTTCGCGGCCGCAGTGATCGCGACAGCGGAGGCCCTCTGCTCCGTGATCCGGCCGACGGTGCCTCCACCTGCAGGTCATGTTGACCGGCTGAGTACGGAACGCATGATCATCACATCTGGAAACGCCGCAATCGTCGACCGGCTGTCCTGGGTTCGGGCAGTGGAGGGGGAATCCACACTGGCCGGGACCGCAATGCCGAAAGGTGGCGCACCCATCGCAGGGCGCATGAGCATCGTCGGTCAAGGCAGCACCGTACTCACTGCGCATCCGCTCGACCTCGTCGATGCCGCCGAACGGCTGACGGGAGTCACGTGGCTCTTCGCTCTGGCGGGGGATTGTGCCGTTCGTTCGTTCGTGCAGGGCGAGGTCAAGGAGCGCGAACGAGCGCTGACCGAGCCCGCAGTCTCCGCGGAGATCGAGGCCGCAGGTCTGCGTTTGCTCGCTCGTGAGCTTGTCGACCGCGGGACCTCTGTGTCGTCAGTCAGATCAGACGAGCCGCTCGTGGTGGTCGCATCGATGGTCGCTCACGTGAATGGCTTCTCGATCAAGATCCCTAGGGGTGGGTTGCGCGGGCGCGAGGGAACCGCTGCGGTCCGTGCAATTGCCACCACGTCAGGGCTGTTCGTGCGTACGGTGACGCTATCTGGGCAGTGGTGGGTCAACACGGTGGAGCCGATGGTCGGCTTCTCCGTCGAGGGAGCGCCGCTTGCCCTGGTGATCCGCAAGGGCCAAGGCGTCATCATCGATGCCAACGGCATTGAGGTGGATGCGGACGCGGCTGGCGCGCCGTCACTGATCGCGCACGCCTTCGTGTTCTCCAAGCCCCCAGTGGGCGAGAACCTGAGTCCCTCGCGGCTCATTCGCCTTGCGCTTTCGGGCGAGTCCCGTCAGGTAGTGCGCGTGCTGCTGTGGTCCTCCGTCATCGCTGCTGTGACGTTGACGGTTCCGCTGGCTTCCGGTGTTGTATACGGTGAAATCATCCCCGAGGGCGACCGCGCCAGGCTGGCTTGGCTGGTTGTCGCGCTGGTGATGGCCGCTATCGCCGTATTGCCGGTGCAGATGGCGCAGACGGCGGCAGCGACGAGCCTTGAGGCATCAGTGTCTCTGAAGCTCCAGCGCGGTATCTGGGGTCGGGTGCTGCGCAGTCCGATTGCGCTCGTGAAGCGACTCGGTCCCGGTGACCTCAGCATGCGATTGGCGGCGCTGGAGACTGCACGCGACCCGATTGAGCAGTCGATCATCGGGGCATTGCCCGTGATCATTGCCTCGCTGGTCTCAGTCGTGATCCTGTTCATCTACATCCCCACCCTCGCCCTCGTCGCCATGGCGTGGGGCCTCATCGTGTTGGCTTTGTCATTGATCTTCGCTACGCGTGTCGCTCGTGCTCAACGATCGGTCGACGAGGCAACCGGTCGGGTGAACGGCTTCTTCTACCAGGTGCTGGGTGCCATCCCGAAGCTGCGTGTGGCCGGAGCTGAGCCCCGAGCCTTCGCAGCCTGGGCCGAGCGCTTTCGCGATGCTGTTGGCCAGCAGCTCACTATTCGCATTTCACACCAGATGCTCTTCGGGGCAACAGTCGGCTCGTTGTCGACGGCGGTGCTCTTTGCTGGCGTGCTTCTCACAGACACAGGCAGGGATGTCGGAGCGTTCATCGCGTTCCAGACAACCTACATGCTCTTCATCGCCGGGATCATGACCTTTGTCACGGGCATCGGCACGGGACTGCAACTGCGACCGGCGATGCAGCGCGCAGCTGAACTTGTGGCCGAGGCACCGGAATCGGGTGAAGGGCGCTCTGACCCTGGCCCACTCCGCGGTGAAGTCTCACTCCGCTCGGTGATCTTTCGTTATCATCCCGACAGCCCGGCCGTGCTGGATGATTTCGATCTTCACATCAATGCGGGTGAGATGGTCGCACTCGTGGGACAGTCGGGCTGCGGCAAGTCCACGGTATTGCGTGCGCTCATGGGGTTTGAGACTCCGGAGGCAGGTTCAGTTCGGTTCGACGATCAGGATCTGTCCTCCCTGGATGTTGAATCGGTTCGGCGTCAGTTCGGAGTGGTGCTCCAGGACGGACAGCTGATGCCGGGCACAATCCACCAGAATCTTGCTGGCGCGACGACACTGTCTGCCGAAGAGGCATGGGAGCTGGCTGAGGTCGTGGCACTCGCCGATGACATCAATGCCATGCCGATGAAACTGGACACCATGATCACGCTGAACGGTGGCGCGTTCTCCGGTGGACAGCGCCAGCGCCTCCTCATCGCTCGTGCGCTAGCTACACGACCTCGCATCCTGCTGCTGGACGAGGCAACGAGCGCTCTCGACAATGTCACCCAGCGAGTCGTCAGCGAAAACCTCGCAGCGCTCGGAATGACCCGGATTGTCGTCGCCCATCGACTTTCGACGATCATCGGGGCCGATCGCATTGCGATGATGCAGGCTGGTCGGGTCGTCGAGGAGGGCACCTACCTGGAGCTCATGGAACGCCATGGTGCTTTCCATGCGCTCGCGACTCGACAGGTTCTCTAGGCCATGACGCAAGGCGAGTCAGGAGTTTCGGCACACGAGTCCTTCCCTGCGATCCGCCTTGGCTCAGAGCTGATCCGAGCGGACAAGGAGTGGGTGGCAGGAACACACCGAGCGATGGATCCTTCGCTCACTCTGGCACGGATTCGACCCCACCTCCACAAGGCAGGGATCACGCGCGTGGCGGACATCACTGGACTCGACACACTCGGTGTTCCGGTGGTGATCGCCACGCGGCCAGCGTCGGGGTCGCTGGCCGTGGAGGCGGGCAAGGGGGCGACGCTGGAGGCCGCGGCCACCTCGGCCACGATGGAGGCCATCGAGCGCTTCGTAGGGGAAGAAGATGACGTTCGGGACCTGATCGCGACGGTTGACGAGGTTGGCGACCGCTTGGCTGCCCCCGTCGATCGTCTTCCCCTCATGGCCTACGCACGCGTTGTCGCGAATCGCGCATTCCCATGGTCCTCCATGTGGAACCTCCGTACCGGAGAGCAGCAGTTCGTGCCCGAGCTCTTGGTGCAGTTGCCGTGCTCTCAGCCGGAGATGATCGGGACACCGTGGGCGGCGTCATCCAATGGCCTCGCTTCAGGGAATCACGTGGCCGAGGCGTTGTGTGCGGCCCTCTATGAAGTGGTTGAGCGTGATGCGACGAGTTGCTGGCAGGTAGCCCACCGCAAGGGCGTGAACAGTCTCATGGTCGACCTTGACACGGTGCGTGGTGAGATCATTGGCGGCCTGATCGAGCAGATTCGCTCAGCGGACTCTGACGTGGCGATCATGTGGTGTCCGACCGAAGTTGGGATTCCCACGTGCATGGCGTTTGTGTGGTCAGACGATACCGGGCTCGGCATGTACAAGGGCTATGGATGTCATCTCGATCCGGAGATCGCCATGATCCGCGCCGTCACCGAGGCGGTCCAGGCGCGGACCATCTTTGTGGCTGGGGCTCGCGATGATTTCCTCAGGGGATCCTTCGAGTCGAGCCGACGCAGTGATGTTCACGGGGCCGGTCTGTTCACATACAACTCCACTTCAGTTTCGGTGAACGACCTGCCCGATCGGGCAACGGGCTCCTTCCACGGGGATGTCTCTGTCATCCTCGACGGTCTCGCCCGCGCTGGCTTCGACACAGTGCTGGCACGGGAGCTGACGATGGGTCAAGAGTTCGAGGTGGCAGTGGTACGCGTGCTGGTGCCGGGGCTGGAGCCCTACCGCTTTCCCTGGGTGGCGGTCACGGATCGTGCGAAGTCCTTCATTCCATCCGTCCCAGACCAACTGCTCAGATGAAGCATTGATCGCACTGTCGAGCAATGACGCCAGGAGGAGCTATGTCATCGGAAGAAGCAGGCCGTGGCCCTGCGTCCGTGCGGGGGGTAGACGGAGTGAATGGCGATTCGCATGCCCCCATCCTGATCGACGGCCGGGAGCTACGTGCTTCGAAGGATTGGGTCAAGGGCACACATCGGGCGATGGAGCCCGTTCGAACACTTGAGCGCATAAGGCCCCATCTGCCCAAGGCAGGCATCACTCGCCTTGCCGATATCACTGGCCTCGACACCTTGGGGATCCCTGTCGTAAACGCATTTCGACCTGGCTCAGACACGCTTGCTGTCGAGACCGGCAAGGGGGCGACGCTCCCCGCTGCGGCCACGTCAGCGGCCATGGAGGCGATCGAGCGGTTCGTTGCCGAGGAGAGTGATGTCGCCGATGTGAGAGCCACTCTGGGCGATATGCGCGGCCGCCTGCCGTGCCCGCCTGAGCAGTTCTCCCAGATCAAGCAGAGCCGTCTCGTTGACAGCCGGATGATGAACTGGTCCCGGGCATCAGATCTGTTCACCGGCGACGAGGTGTACCTGCCTGAGCCACTGGTCATGCTGGGAAGTGGTGAGAAGACCTTGCTCGGATGTCCCTGGGCCCCGACCACCAATGGCCTCGCTTCCGGCAATCATGTGCCAGAAGCGCTTTGCGCTGCGCTGTATGAATGCATCGAGCGCGATGCGGTCAGCTGCTGGAGTGTTGCACACGCAAAGGGAGCGTCCCGACTGGTGATCGACCAGTCGACCATCACGGGCGAGGTCATCAGAGGCCTCCTTGAGCAGGTACACCGGGCTGACGCCGTGGTCTCCCTGCTTTGGTGTCCCACTGAGCCCGGTATCCCCACTGTCGAGGCGCATTTGTGGTCGAATGAAAGGGGTTCGGGGGTCTACAAGGGATACGGCTGCCACCTTGATCCCGAGATTGCAATGGTGCGGGCGGTGACCGAGGCAGCCCAGTCCCGCACCATATTCGTTGCGGGTGCACGTGATGACTTCCTCAGGGGATCCTTCGAGTCGAGTCGACGCAGTGACGTCTTCACGACTCAGTCGGTCTTCACCAATGCGCGCCCAGTCTCCGTTCAGGAAATCCCCGACCAATCGACGGGAACCTTCCACGGTGATGTCGCAGTGATGCTGGAGGGCCTTGCTGCAGCTGGCTTCGACCGCGTCTACGCGCGCGAACTGGAGATGGGACGTGAATTCGAAGTTGCGGTCGTCCGGGTTGTCACTCCTGAACTTGAGCCATATCGATTTCCATGGATTGCGACAACTGATCGCGCGCTGTCGTTTGTCCCACCTACGTTCTGACCTGTGAGCGCACAGCCCAGACCTGACCTACGGGCGATGAGCTCTCGTCACCCGTAGGTACAGTTCACGATCCGGTCGTTGACGATGTCCACATTGATCCGGTCCTGCCTCACGTCCGTCGAGCCGACCTGTGGCTGAAAATCGATCATCGACACTCTCACGGTGAAGCCGTTAGATGAGGCCACTGCCCGCGCGTTATCTAGCGTGCCTGCAGCGATGGCCTGTGCACACGTGCTCAGCATCGTCACCGGGACATGTGTCCAAGGATCCATGGGCGAGGGGATCCAGGGCGCGGGGAGCACAGGCACCATGCCCTGCGCGATGCGGATCAAGGCGTTCCAGTCAAGCCCCTCTGTCTCCAACACGATGTCTGTTGTTGCTGCTGACTTGTCCCGCACGGCCCTCTTGCCGCTATCACCTTCGAGATCCTTCATCGTGAAGCTGAGCAGTCCTCCATCTGACACATCTGACTCGTCACATTGAGGAGAAGTTGTGTCGCTTGGCCGTGACTCGGATGACTTCTCACGGCACTTCGCGAACACCCGAGCGGTGACGGTGGTCTGCTCGCCAGGTTCACCCACGTCCAGCTGGACAGTGCCCACCGTGCCCCACTCGGGCCATAGCCTAGGGAAGTCCCGCCACCAGTCGCGGTTGCACATCTCGATGCCTGCGCAGAAGAAGAGATCCTGTTCGCCCGTGCCCCACGTGGTGCCACCAATTTTCTCGTGGACCGTCAGCTTCCGTGATTTCGAGCCGTATGTGGCACCAACGTACGTCTCGCCACTTGCAACGGTGCCATCGGTCACCACCAGATCGTTGCTGACGACGGTGACGGTTGCCCCTGGGTCTCGCTTCAGGCCGGCGGTGTACGTCGGCTTGTACACCACTGCAGCGCCGTCCATCATCTGGGCGGCGCCGTTGTACGACTTCAATGAAGCATCTACGTCCAGGGAGCCCGGCTGAATGTACGTGGTCTTGCCAGCTGCGCCTGGCTCCATGCTTGCCGCTGAAGCAGATGCCAGCGGCAGGGAGAGCACGGCCAGTGCCGCTGCGCAGCAGGTGGTTGCCGCTCTAGTTGCGCCTGACCTGAGCTTGGTGCGCGTCGAGTAGGTAGCCACGATGAGGAGTTTATCCCCTGTGAAGTCCCGGGACATTCTTATCGGATGTCCCGGGACATTCTTATTTCTTGAACTTGTAGCCCTTGGGCATGCCGCCTTTGCGGTGTCCAGGGCGGGGTCCGG
>Ga0129336_10001711_pt1 | contig 13396 bp, 14 predicted proteins | sample CPB6_02_DNA_FD_96878 | JGI IMG/M metagenome (GOLD analysis project Ga0129336, IMG submission 96878) | Freshwater to marine salinity gradient microbial communities from Chesapeake Bay, USA - CPBay_Sum_0.6_0.2_DNA | ecosystem: Environmental > Aquatic > Marine > Coastal | place: USA: Chesapeake...
GTTGCCGTTGAACTGCACTTTGGTGTGATACGGCAGGCTGCGCCCCGAGCGGCTGATGCGCTTGCCCCGCGCCGTCTGTCCGCTGCTACGCCCGTGTCCCAAGGGGAGCCCTTTGGCTTCGAGCAACGCCTCAAAAAAAGCGGTGTAGTTAAGACGGCCGTCGCCATTGCCAGAGGCACTCACGTAGCCACAACGCCGAACGATCTCGGCTTTGGGCAATGCCTTGAGCTGATCAACAGCCTGCAGCAACTCGGCACCCATCAGTGGCATCAGCGTTCTCCAAGCGAATGGCTTGATCTCAACATCTGAGCCACCCCATCTCTGGGCTCTGCCGCAGATCAGCGGCAGAGGCAGCACCACCGCGCTGCGCTTAAGAGCGCAGATGCTCCAGAAACCACAGGCGTGACCAGCGCGCCACACAATCGAGCGCGCCAGGCTCGGCAAACAGATGCCCCGCCCCAGGAACAACGCGCAACTCGTGCCTGCATTGCAGTTGGGCTGATGCCCAGCAGTTGAGCTCGAGCACATCGACATCGTGACTGCCCACCAGCAGCAAGGTCGGAGCACGCACACCGCCCAAGGCGCCGACAACAAGGTCGGGGCGTCCGCCGCGGCTCACAATCGCGCCAACGAGCTCTGGCTGCTCTGCTGCAGCCGCCAGTGCGACTGCAGCACCACTGCTGGCACCAAACAACCCCAGCGGTAGCGACGAAACATCAACGCTGCCGCCATCGGAGCATCCGCCTGCTCGCTTGAGATGCCGCAGCACCATGAGCAGTCGCTGGCTCAACAGCATCGGATCATCGGCCTGCCCGTCGCCGCCTGTTGGTTCGGCAGCAGCATGTAGATCAAACAACAAGGTCGCCAGGCCGCCCTGCAGCAATCCCTCTGCAACCGCCAGGTTGCGGGGGCTCAAGCGATTGCTGCCGCTGCCATGGACGAACACCACCAGGCCACTGGCACCAGGGGGCACGCTCAGCTGGGCCGCCAAAGCCACCGGCGGGGCAGGCAACACAAGGTCAAAGCTGCTGAGCCCTGGAGAGAGCGCCATGGCTGCCAAACGAGCAAATCTCTGCCTGGAGCATCAAGCCCCATGCGGGAGTCACGGCAGATTGCCTCATTTAGGGAACACATGTGATGCATCGATGAGACAGATTGAGGACAATCCGGGCATCACGCTGAAAGCCTTCGACATCGATGCGGCAAGCAGAAGCAAAGCTATCTGATCTGCGGCAGATTAGCGCTACATACAGCGCCATGATGAGACAATCTACATCACTCAATTGGGACCAAGAGCCATAGTCTTGAAGTGGCCGAAGTGCCACAAACACATGCCGTTTTGATTGAGACACCATGAATGAACGATTTCGCGTGATGCAAAGGCAGCCACGCCGTATCTCCATCACCTTGAGCTATCACGTGCATGAAGCCCTTCTCTCTCGCTCAGAAGAAGAGGGGCGATCAGTCTCGAATCTCTGCGCCTTTCTACTGGAAGATGCACTGAGAGAACCTGTCAGACAGTTTGTGGTCAGCGGCCCGCAAACAGCCAGCAGTCTTGCCAGTGGCAACGGAGCCAAACCAATGCGCATGATGCGAAATGGAAACTTTTAAATTCCTCTCAAGTCGATTCCACTAGGGATTGAAGCTGCAAGCGATCGCCTGCCCCTCTGTCCAATCAACCATGACCACTCCATTGGGCCCATGCTTTGACAAGCATGGGCCTTTTTGCTGAGCTTGCCCGCAGCAACAAGCCGGCAACCTTTGGGTTGTTTCGTTAGGGATTGAGCTGGGGCTCAAGCCGCCGCCGCAACTTGTTAAGCGCCACTTTTTCAAGCCTCTGAACCTGATCTTTACTCAGGCCTGTCAGCCCCGAAATCTTGGCAAACGAGTGGCAATCGTCTCCGCCATAGCGAAGGCTCAAGATCGAGCGCTCGAGCTCATCGAGCTGGTTCAGCTGGTCATGCATCCAACGGTAATCATCGACCAGCTGGGGCTCGTCATGACTGCGCACCGTATCAAGCAGGGTCAACTCTTGATCTGAGGTACTGATCTGCTGGTCGAGGGACTGCACCTGACCGCGCTGCACTGCATCCATCGCAAAGCGCAGCCGCCTGTGGGTTTGGCCCAATTGACCCGCAATCAGCCTGGAATCAAGCTGCTCTTGCTGGCTGCCCTGCAGCAGCCGCGCCTTGTGAACCAAATCAATCACCGTAATTGGCAAGCGAATTGAACTGCTGTTTTCCTGCAGATAGCGATTAATGGATTGGCGAATCCACCAATATCCATAGGTTGAAAACTTATAGCCGCGGCTCGGGTCAAATTTCTCAACAGCTCTGATCAATCCCAAATTTCCAGCCTGAATGAGATCAAGCGGATCATGATTCAAATGCTGAATTCGGCGGTTCTGGCGCATCACAACCGCCACCACCAGCCTCAGGTTGGCACTCACCATGCGCTCAAGCGCGCGTCGACCGCGCCGGGCCAATGCAGTCGACGGCTGGGAGTGATCCTGCCAACTGCGGACGAGGGTGCCAAGATGAACTTCTTCTGCAGGAGTGAGAACAGGAATCCGACCAATGGACTTGAGATAATCACCAAAAGAATCCGACATTTAGCGATTTGAATCCACCCCAAGATCCTGAAGCAAGCAGAACGGCGGGGACCGGCCTGCGACCGCTTTACAGCGTCATCGCAGCAGCAAAATCTGGAAGCTCACACACACGCGGTCGCATTGAACGATAGACATCTGTCACACTCTTTTTGGAGAGCACAAACTGCCAAAGCTGCCCTTGTGCTGAACGGAAAAATCCTGCGCACGAAAGCAAGTAATACTTCCATAATCGATAAAATTTTGCATCAACTTCAGAGGCAAGCATTGGCCAAAAGCGCTCAAAATTGAGCCACCATGCCATCAAAGTCCTGTCATAATCGAAGCCAAAATTTTCCCAATCCTGAAGCAGGAACCAGGGCTCAAAACCATCGCACACCTGGCTAGCCGAAGGCAAACGACCATTAGGGAAAATGTAGGCGTCGATCCAGGGATCAAGCGCGCTGTTGGTGTCATGTGAGCCGATGGTCTGAATCAACAGCAAACCATCAGCCCTCAGCAAACGATCGAGAACCTGAAAATAGGTTCGATCGTTCAGGCGTCCGACATGCTCCAGCATGCCGATCGACACAATGCGATCAAAGGGCTCCAGTTCCAGCAGCTCGCTGGCGCGGTAATCGCAAAGCCGCACCTCAACGGGTAGATCGCTGAAGCTTTGCTGGCAGTACTGGGCCTGCTCGGCCGAAACCGTGATCCCGACCACCTCAACGCCGAAGTGACGGGCGGCATAGGCGGCCAAGCCACCCCAACCACAACCCACATCGAGCAGGCGCATCCCGGGGCTGAGCTCAAGCTTCTGGCAGATCAGCTGAAGCTTGTGAGCTTGGGCTGTCTCCAGATCATCGGCGGCATGCCAATAAGCGCAGCTGTAGATCCGCCGCGAATCAAGCATGGCGGCATAGACCCGAGGATCAATGTCGTAGTGCTGCTTGCCAACCGCAAAAGAGCGCCGGCGCGACTGCCAGTTGATCGTGCCTTCAAGCCAACGCTGCAATGCAGCCAGCAGCCGGGATCGAGCGGTAAAACCCGCCGCTGCTGATCGACTTGCCGGTGCCCTCAGCAAACGGGTGAACAGCTGATCGAGAGCATCACAGTCCCAGCGTCCATTGACATAGCCCTCTCCAAGGGCAAGGCTGCCGCGGCGCAGCAGATCGCCATACAGCGCAGGATCGTGAACCCTTAGATCCCAGGGGCGCTCACCGGCAAAACCGATATCGAGCGGCTCGGTGAGAGCCTCGATCACCGCAGGGGGTTGGTGCATGACAGCTTGATTGACTGCCCAAGCCCAACATCTGAGCGGCACCACCACGAACGGCAGCGCTGCATCTGCCGCAAATGTGTCGCCACCAGGCCGCAACACCCAGGGACTCCATAGGTTCAAAGCGCATCGGCACGACGGCGTGGCACGGTTTCATTGGCAACACGAACCCCTCTGGAGCAATCGCACAGTCGCTGGCCTGGCCCTGGCCCAACAGCTCCAGGCCTGGCGGGGTCGCAGCCCTGACACCACCGTGATTGGCCTGCCCAGGGGAGGCATTGCCGTTGCTGCAGCTGCAGCGATGCAACTGCAGTTGCCGTTGGCCAGCTGGGCCGTGCGCAAACTGACGTTGCCCAGCCAAAGCGAATACGCCATTGGCGCTATTGCCGCCGGCCCCGCGGTGGCTTGGAACACCTCCGCCCTGCGCCAGTTCGGCCTCACCCAACAAAGACTGCAAGCCTGCATCGCCGGCGAAAGCGCCGAACTGTTGCGGCGACAACAGCTCTACGGCGACCCGCCGATGGCCGATCTCAAAGGACGGAACTTGCTGGTTGTTGACGATGGAATCGCCACAGGCATGACCGCCGAAGCAGCGGTGCTGTCGCTGCGGCAGGTGCAACCAGCAGCTTTGGTGCTGGCGGTACCGGTGCTTGACCGGCAGGTTGCCATCAAACTGCGCCCCCTGGTCGATCAACTGATCGCCGTGGCCGAGGTTGACGATCTGCAAGCGGTCGGCGCCTACTACGAGACCTTTGAGCAGCTCAGCGATGCGACTGTGCTGAGCTTGCTTGAGCAAGCCAATGCCAAGACCAAGCAACGGGCATGAGCAAGCAGCGCTGGAGCCAACGGGTCACACGCAGCAGCCATGCGCTTGAGCTCCAGCCTGGGGTCTTCTGCCTTGAGGACCCTGGTGCCATTGCCCGCTCTCTGTGGCAATCATCGCAGCAGAGCCCCCGCAAAAAACGCACCACCTATGGCAGTGCAATGGCGATGCTGTGCTTCTACATGAACCGTGCAGGCAGCAGACTGAGCCCAGCTCGGCTGCAACTGTTGACGCAGGTCAAGCACGAACTGCGGCACTTGCGGAGGCAACACGCAGCCGCCTCCGCAACACCTTTGGCTCAGCCACCCAACGCAACCAACAAGCCTCAGCCCTCGACCGGAACCTGCAGCGCCTGAGCGGGACTCTGCTCGATCTTGGGAAGATCCACCTCAAGCAGTCCATTGTGGAAGCTTGCCTTGAGATGGGCTTCATCGACATTGCTTGGCAAGGTAAAGCTGCGCATGAAATGCCCATAAGAGCGCTCCATGCGGTGGTAGCGCCATCCCTTTTCTTCCCGCTCTTGACGGCGCTCGCCCTGCAAGGTCAGAACGCCATTCTCGAGGCTGACCTTGACGTCGTCTTTGTCGATGCCGGGGATCTCAGCCTTGATGACAAAAGCGTCGTCATTTTCACTGACATCAACCCGCGGCGCCCATCCGCCGTTGGCAAAGATGTCTGAGCCGCTACGAGAGAAGGGCATGGCCAGCGAGCGGCTGTAGCGATCAAAAAAATCTTCGATTTCACGCAGAGGCTCCCACTTGGTCAATTCCATGATTAGTGACTCCAGAATGGACACCATCAACCTAATGATTGACGCGAGCCAAAGAGTCCACATAGAACCCACACAAGTGCTGCAGATCAGCGACACACAAGCACCAGCCAAAGAGGGAAATTATTCAGCCAGAAGACGCGCAATTTGATTGCGACCGTTGTTCTTAGCAAGAAACAGCGCCTGTTCAGCGCGGCCATAAATGTCCTGAAACTGACGATCCGTCGAACTCAGACTACTAATTCCACCACTGATACAGATATGGTAGTCAGACGTCGAAAAAACCCCATGCATCTGCGTAACTGAATGCCGCACCAATTCAGCCAATGCAAGCGCCGCGGCATCATCTTTACCCAAAATCAGCACACAAAATTCCTCGTCATAAATTCGCGCCATCAAATCATCTTCATCGAGCATGCCCAAACAAAGCGCAACGAGATCAATCAGAACCTGATCGCCAGCAGCATGGCCCCAGCGCATGTTGATCTGTCGAAAATTATCAACATCAAAGCTCAGCAAAGCCATGGGCCAGCCGTTCGCCTGAGCACGTTCAAATTCCCGTTGTGCCAAGTCAAAAAACGAGTCGCGGCGATGCAGGCCTGTCAGCGGACACAAGCGGCTCTGATGCCGCCACTCAATCTCACGCATCACAACAGCAGCCAACGACGACAAGCGCCAGCGCTGATGATCTGAAAATGATTTGGCCTTGGTATCAATCACACAAAGCGTTCCCAGATTGTAGCCGCGCAGCGTCTGCAAAGGGCAGCCCGCATAAAAACGCACATGCGGCGGACCAAGCACTAGAGGGTTGTTAGAAAAGCGCTCATCTTCGAGCGCATTCTCAACAACAAATACGCTTTCGCCAGCAATTGCATGCGCACAGAATGCCATCTGCTTTGGTGTCGAACGCACCTCCAAGCCATGACGACAAAGAAAGCGCTGACAGTGGTCATCCACCAACGAAATCAGTCCGATTGGCACCTCCAGCACATCAGCTGTTAGCTCAAGAATGCGGCACAAATGCGGATCATCGCTGCCATCATCGAGCCCATAACGCTCGAGCTCACGCAAGCGGTGGGGTTCATTAATGGGAACCGGAAAATCAGGGTAGGGAGCCATCGCCGTCACAACCGCTTGGAGCTGTTTTTTGACCCTATAAAGAGCTGTTGAGCGCAGCACGCGATCCCGCCGAACTGCAGCAGGGATGCCGTGGAGTCGGTCAACGCATCCCGTGCTTTTGCAACCTGCGCCATGCCGCTGCCACCCAGTCATGCGATCTGGAGCCTGGAGCGCGCCCAGGTGCTGCAGGCCCTCGAGACAACGGAGCGCGGATTGAGCCAAAGCGAAGCTCAACGGCGGCTGCAGCGCTGCGGTCCCAATCGGCTGCCGCCAGCGCCCGCAAGACCCCTGCTGCGGCGACTCGGCGATCAACTGCTGCATCTGATGGCCCTGTTGCTCTGGGTGGCAGGCGCTCTGGCCTTGCTGGCCGGCACCCCAGAGCTCGCCGTGGCGATCTGGGCCGTGGTGCTGATCAATGGAATCTTCTCCTTCTGGCAGGAGTACCAGGCCGAGCGCACCATGGCGGCGCTGCTCAAGGCCTTGCCTCAGCAGGTGACGCTGTGGCGCGGCGGCCAGCTCAGGCAACTACCGGCCGAGGCCGTGGTGCCGGGTGATTGTCTGCTGCTGGAGGCGGGCGATCAGGTGCCAGCCGATGGCCGGCTGATCGATGCCCAGGAGCTGTATCTCGACCTTTCAGCGCTCACCGGTGAGTCGTTGCCGGTGGCACGTCACGCCGCAGCACTCAATCACCCGCAGTTGAGCACGAGCGAGCGGGCCAACCTGGTACTGGCCGGCACGAGTGTGGCCTCGGGCCGCGGCACCGCCGTGGTCTATGCGACGGGCAGCGAAACCGAGTTCGGCCATGTGGCCCGTCTGTCAGCCCAGACACCTCGCAGCCCCAGCACCCTGGAGCAGCAGGTCGCGCAGATCGTGCGCACCATCACAGCCATCGCCCTTGGCCTGGGGACGCTGATTTATCTGCTCAGCAGGGTCCTGGTGGGCATGGGCAACCAGGACAGCCTGATCTTTGCGATCGGCATCATCGTGGCCAACGTGCCCGAGGGCCTATTGCCCACGGTGACGCTCTCGTTGGCGATTGCCGTACAACGCATGGCGCGGCGCCAGGCGTTGGTGCGGCGGCTCTCGGCCGTTGAAACGCTGGGCTCGCTGAGCGTGATCTGCAGCGACAAGACCGGCACCCTCACCGCCGGGCAGATGGCGCTTGACACGCTCTGGCTACCACCTGCAAGCACGCAGACCGAGCAGGACCTACTGCGCTGGGTGTGTCTGTGCTCCAACGCCAGACTGAACGAGGAGCCTACGCGCCATGAGCCGTGGCGCGCTGTCGGCGACAGCACCGAAACAGCACTGCTTGGCGCCGCGCTTGCAGCAGGGCTCTCACCCGCCACGCTGCAACAGCAGCAGCCAAGGCTGCAGGAGGTGCCATTTGATTCGCATCGGCGCCGCATGAGCGTGGTTGTGCGCTCTGGCGGCGCCGCGCTGCTGATCTGCAAAGGCGCCCCAGCCGAGGTGCTCGCCGCCTGCAGCGATGCCCAAAGCGCGCATCAGCTGCAAGCCGACCACATGGCCAGCCAGGGACTGCGGGTGCTGGCTGTCGCCCTACGGCAGCTCGAGCCCTCTTGGACAGAGTTGTCCAACAACGCGCTCGAGCAGCAGCTGAGTTTTGTGGGCCTGGTGGGTCTGCTCGACCCCCCCCGGCCCCAGGTGCCTGCCGCCATTGCCGCCTGCCGGCAGGCGGGCATCAAGGTGACGATGGTCACCGGCGACAGCGGACTGACGGCGCAGGCCATTGCCCGCCAAATCGGGTTGCTCGAGTCCGCGCAGGTCGTCGAGGGCCATGAGCTGGCGCGGCTGGGCCCTGCGCAGCTGCGGCAGTTGCTGCGGTTTCGCAGCAGCCTGGTGTTTGCGCGGGTCACCCCCGAGCAAAAGCTGCAACTGGTGCAGGCCTACCGCAGCCTGGGTGAGGTGGTGGCTGTCACCGGCGACGGGGTCAACGATGCCCCGGCCTTGCGGGCTGCCGATGTGGGCATTGCCATGGGGCGCAGCGGCAGCGATGTGGCCCGCGAAGCCGCCGACATCGTGCTGCTCGATGACAACTTCGCCACGATCGTCGAGGCGGTGCGCCACGGACGCGCCGTTGTGGCCAACATCGGCCGCTTTCTGACTTACGTGATCACCTCGAACGTGGCTGAAATGCTGCCGTTCGTGGCCATGGTGATCCTGCAGATTCCAGCGGCGCTGACGGTGCTGCAGGTGCTGGCTGTGGATCTGGGCACCGATCTGCTGCCGGCCTTGGGGCTCGGCGCTGAACCGCCTGAACCGGGCGTCATGCGACGAGCGCCGCGGCGGCGCGGTGCGCCGCTGCTGGATCGCGCCGTTCTGGTGCGCGCCTATCTGGTGCTCGGCATGGCCGAGGCCCTGGTCGCCATGGCGGGCTTTGGCCTGGTCTGGCTGCACCAGGGCATCGGTCTTGATCAACTGCAGTCCCTGGCGCAGCCACTGCTGCGCCAGGGCACCGATGCTGCAACGCAAAGCCTGGCCCGTCAGGCCTCAACCATGACCTTTGCGCTGATCGTGGCCGGGCAAATGGGCGCCTTGGTGGCCTGCCGCAGCCGTGAGGCGATCTTTTGGGATCGCCTGCGGGTGACCAATGGCCTGTTCTGGTTAGGGCTGCTGAGCGAACCGCTGGTGGCCGGCGTACTGATGCTGACTCCAGCGCTGGCCCCGGTCTTTGGGCTGACCACACTGCCGCCAAGCTGGCTGGGCTGGCTGGTGGTGGCACCGGCGGCCGTGCTGCTGGCCGACACTCTGCACAAAGGCTGGCAACGCCTCAGGCAGGCTCGCCGTGCAACTCGCGCTTGAGCAACGCAAACAGGTAATCAGGATCGCGGTACTGGTTGGGCAAGCAGGTGTGCAGGGTCTCGAGGCGTTGCCAACAAACGGTGCGGCGCACCTTATTGATCGATTTGCCTTCCCGGATCAACAACCGCAGCGCTTTGCAGTACAGGGAGTAATTGGCCTCGAGCTCACCAATGGTGAGTGCTGCTGTTTCCGGACTCATCGGATTGTTCCCGGCGTCTGTGACGCCCTACTGGCCTGGTTGGATCAACTGTCGGCCGAGACGCCTCACCGGCGAGCCCCCCATACGGGGACAATCCCCGCAGCCATTTCACAATTGGACCATGCCGCAGCGCATTCCTTTGAGAACAGCCTGCAGACGGTTACTCACATCGAGTGTGCGTAGCAGTCGCTTGGTGTAGGTCTTGGCGGTTTCTTCAGAGACCACCAGCTTCTGGGCGATCTCACGGTCGCTCAGGCCACTGGCCAACAGATCAAGCACCTCGTATTCGCGCGGCGTCAGCCGCGGGCAGCTCAAATAGGGCAGGCTGCCGGTGCGCAGCGATGGGCTGCGGTACGAGTGCCCACCCATGACCGCCATGACAGCGGCCTGCAGCGGACGCTGATCGCCGATGAAATCGGCCTCGGCCACGACCGCTTCGAGCCAGGGCGCTTCGCTGTACTCAGCTGGGATCAGGTCACCCAAAGCCAGGACCACCACCTTGAGCCTTGGCAACACCCGACGCGCTTTGCGGGCGAGTTCGAACCCGTTGCCAACCTCCAAAAAATCGGTGCAGATCAGCAGCTCATAGGGTTCACGCTCCAGGTAAGCCAGGCAGCTCGGTTCATCGGTGACCGCGCAGCCGATGCGGCTGCGGTCTTGAAAGCTTTCGCAGACCGAGCGCAGCAGAAAGCGCCCCTTCATGGCAATCGCCACCTTGCCCGCAATCGCCACCGACAGCAGCACCTCATCGAGGGCGGTGCCCTCAAGGGTCTGCAGAAAGGGCGTGAGGTCCATGGCACAACCGATGAACCTCCGACAAGCCAGATGGCTGATCGGTGGTTCTTCAACCTAGGCCGCCACAGGATGCGCAAGCTGCATCAGCAGATCCGCGGCAGCATTTCGCCACTGAAGGGCGGCAGCACCCGCTCGCTACCGAGGGCCGTACGCAAGCGCACCTGGGGCTGCACACCTACCGGCTGCTGCATGTCGCCCACCAGCCGCGCACCCCAGGGGGCCAGCACAGCCGCAGCGCGAGCAGCCTGCTCAGCGGCCAGAACGGCCACAAAACGGCCTTCGTTGGCCAGATGCAACGGCTCAAGGCCGAGCAGCGCGCAGCTCGCGTCCACCCCTGGTGCCAGGGGCAGCTCGGTCTCCAGCAACAGACCGTCGCAACCGCTGCTTGCGGCCAGTTCGGCCAGGGCCGTGCCCAGGCCGCCGCGGGTCAGATCGCGCAGGCCGTGGGGCGTGATGCCCGCCTCGAGCAAGGCCTTGACCTGGGGCCACAAAGGGGCGCAATCGCTGCTCGGCAGCGGCTCGAGGGCGAGCCCATGGCGCGCCGCCAGAATCGCCAGACCGTGGCGTCCCAGATCACCGCTGATCAACAGCTGATCGCCCGCTCTGATCGCGCTTGGCGCAATGCGCGCAGGGGCCACAAGCAAGCCGATGCCGCTGGTGCTGATGAACACCCCATCGGCCTTGCCCCGCTCAACCACCTTGGTGTCGCCAGTGACGATGGTGACGCCTGAGGCTGCTGCCGCTTCTGCCATCGAAGCCACCAATCGCCGCAGCAGCGCTAGCGGCAGCCCCTCTTCCAAAATGAGCGAAACGCTCAGGTGCAGCGGCCGCGCGCCGACCATCGCCAGGTCGTTGGCCGTGCCGATTACCGCCAGCTTGCCGATGTCACCGCCCGCAAATTCGAGCGGCTGCACCACATAGCCATCGCTGCTAAAGGCGAGCTGGCCGTGGGGCAGCGCCAAGGTGGCGGCATCGAGATCCAACTGGGCCGGATCGCTGTACAGGGGGGCCAGCTCGGTGGCGATCAGCTCCTGCATCAGGCTGCCGCCACCGCCATGGCCCAGCACAACGCGCTCAACCATGGCGGCCACTGCGCTGCATGTAGGCAGCGCAGGCCCCCTCGGCCGACACCATCGGCGCACCGAGCGGATGGTGCGGGGTGCAGGCGGTGCCAAAGCTGGGGCATTCGCTGGGCCGCAGCAGCCCCTGCAGGACCTGATCGGCCCGGCAGCGCGGTTCCAAGCAGACGCGCTCTGGTGCGTCTATGGGGCTGCTCAGGCCAAAGCGCACACGGGCATCGAGGTGCCGGTAAGCCGCTCGCAGCTGCAGCACACCACCTGCCACGCTGCCCAGCCCGCGCCAGGGGCCATCGGCCACGGCAAACACCTGACGCAGCAACGCCTGGGCCGCTGGATTGCCCTGCGGCCGCACCACCTGGGCGTAGGCGTTGTGCAGCCGCGGCGTGCCCGCCTCGAGCAGCCGCACGCAGGCCAGCACCCCCTGCAGCAGCTCGAGCGGCGCAAAGCCCGTGATCACAACCGGAATCTGCTGACGCATGGCCAGCTGCTCCAGCTCGCCATGACCCATGACCGCAGCCACATGGCCAGCCGCCAGGAATCCCTGCACGCGGCGCTCTGGCGCCGCGGCAATGGCGGCCATGGCGGGCACCACCCGGGCCTGGGCCAGCAGCAGCGACAGGTTGCTCAAGCCCAGAGCGCAGGCCTGCTCGGCCAGCAGGGCCACTGCAGGCGCCGTGGTTTCAAAGCCCACCGCCAGCAGTACCACCTGCCGCTCGGGCTGCCGTCGGGCCAGCTCGAGCACCTGGTGTGGCCGGGTGATCACGCGCACATTGCCGCCAGCAGCGCGGACCTGTTGGAGATCACAGGTGCCTCCAGCGCTGCCGGCGGGCACCCGCAACATGTCACCGAAGCTGCAGAGGAGCACCTCAGGGCGCATCGCCAGCTCAAGCGCCTGCTCGATGGTCTGCGCTGGTGTGACGCACACCGGACAGCCCGGCCCATGAACCAGCTCGAGCGCATCAGGCAGCAGTTGATCCAGCCCCCAGCGCACGATGCTGTGGGTCTGGCCGCCGCAGACCTCCATCAGCGTCCAGGGGCGCGTGAGGATCGCCTGCAGCTCAGCCAGCACAGCCGATGGTTCACGGGTCATCGCGCACCACGCTGAGGGCAAACCCCACATGCACCAGCACCTGATCGCCAACGCGGGCCTGCGGTAAACAGGCCAGGCTCACGGTCTGGCTGAGGCCGCCAAAGTCGACCTCTGCGCAGCGCCAAAGTGCTGGATCACCCGCTGCTGCGGTGCTGATCGACAGGATGCGTCCGCAAACCGCCAGGCACATGGCCGCCACGCTCCAGCCAGCTCTTGTTGAGGTCTAGAGATCGGCGCCTGGCCGTGGACCGCTCTGCAGCGCCAATGCGGCATCTCAGGCCCCGGCCAGCCGTGCCGCAGCCACCTGCCCGACGGCCAGAGCCCCATCGGAGCAGGGCAGCTGCTGGGCCCAAACAGGCTCAAGGCCAGCACCCTGCAAGGCCCCGATCAGACCTTCAAGCAACAGACGGTTCTGAAAGCACCCCCCCGCCAGCACCACGCGCCGCACACCGGTCGCCGCTGCTGCCCTGGCCGCCCAGAGCGAGAGCGCCTCGATCAGAGCGCGGTGAAACGCCAAGGCGCTGAGCGCTGCATCAACGCCGCCGGCGCGCTGCTCCAGCAGGGTCTCGATGAGCGGCTGCCAGTCGAGCCACTGCCTTGCCCCTGAGCCAGGCGCTGCTGGCACCAGAGGCAGGCGCATGGAGCTGGGCTGCGGTGACGCGCCCAAGCCGGCGGCAAGGGCGCTGGCCGCAGCGCCCTGCAGCAACAACCCGCCTTCGCCCTCGTAGCTCTGGCGTTGCACCAGGGCCAGCAACGAGGCCGCCCCGTCAAACAAACGACCCAGGCTGCTGCACTGGGGCCAGCACCCCCCCCGGAGCGCTTGTAACAACAAC
>Ga0129336_10001712_pt1 | contig 13394 bp, 14 predicted proteins | sample CPB6_02_DNA_FD_96878 | JGI IMG/M metagenome (GOLD analysis project Ga0129336, IMG submission 96878) | Freshwater to marine salinity gradient microbial communities from Chesapeake Bay, USA - CPBay_Sum_0.6_0.2_DNA | ecosystem: Environmental > Aquatic > Marine > Coastal | place: USA: Chesapeake...
CACCGCCCAATTTTTATAGAAGAAAAAACCGGAAATTGCGGGCAGCCCTTCCCCCGTCAGAGGAAGTGCATTAGGGTGCGCGCCTTCCCGTTCCCTTTTGATGTTTGACGTGTGTGCCCATGACCGCGATTGCCGATTTGATTGCCGACCCCGCCGCTCTTGCCGCCGCGCGCGAAAGCGCCGCCTGGCCTTTTGAAGAAGCACGGAAACTCGTCGAGCGGTTGAAACGCACGGGCCGCCAAGAGGTTCTGTTCGAAACCGGTTACGGCCCCTCGGGCCTGCCGCATATCGGCACCTTCGGCGAAGTGGCGCGGACCACGATGGTGCGCACGGCCTTCCGGATCTTGACCGAAGACAAGATCCCCACGCGGCTTCTCGCCTTCTCCGATGATATGGACGGGATGCGCAAGGTTCCGGACAATGTGCCGAACCGCGAGATGTTGTTCGACTATCTCCACAAGCCTTTGACGCGCGTGCCCGATCCCTTCGGCACGCATGAAAGCTTCGGCCATCACAACAATGCGATGCTGCGCCGCTTCCTTGATACATTCGGCTTCAATTATGAATTTGCGAGCGCTACCGATTATTACACCTCGGGCAAATTCGACGAGATTTTGCTGCGCGCCGCCGAACGCTATCAGGCGCTCATGGACATCATGTTGCCGACACTCGGCGAAGAACGGCAAGCCACCTATAGCTGCTTCTTGCCGATCTCGCCCAAAACCGGACGCGTGCTCTATGTGCCGATGAACCATGTCGACGGCAAAAAAGGCGAAGTCACTTTTACCGATGAAGACGGCACTGATGTTACAGTGCCCGTGACAGGCGGCCATGTGAAATTGCAATGGAAGCCGGATTTCGGCGCGCGCTGGGCTGCACTCGGTGTTGATTTCGAAATGTATGGCAAGGATCATCAACCAAATACCGTTGTCTATGATTCAATCTGCCGCGCGCTCGGAGGCGAAGCGCCAGAGCATTTCGTCTATGAACTCTTCCTCGACGATAAGGGACAGAAGATTTCAAAATCGAAAGGCAATGGCCTGACGATTGACGAATGGCTGACTTATGCAAGCCCTGAATCGCTGGCGCTGTTTATGTTCTCAAAGCCGCGTGAAGCGAAGAAGCTTTATTTCGATGTGATCCCGCGGCAGGTTGATGACTATCTGACATTTTTGGAAAAATTCCCGAAACAAGAATGGAAAGAGAAGCTCGGCAATCCGGTTTTCCATATTCATGGCGGTCAACCACCACAGGCCGAAGTGCTCAATGATACGGCCGGCCATTCAACCACCGTGAATTTTGCGATGCTGCTTAATCTCGTAGCCGTTGCTAATTCGGACGATAAACAAGTTGTCTGGGGTTTTCTGAAACGCTACGCGCCAACGGCATCAGCTGAAAATCATCCGACATTGGATCGATTGATCGGTTATGCGCTGGTTTATTATCGCGATTTTGTGCGCCCGGGAAAAGTGTTCCACGCGCCGACGCCGGAAGAACATCAGGCACTCAGTGATTTGTTGAATGCCCTCGCCTCACATGAAGGATCAACCGACAGCGATGCGTTGCAAGCGATTGTTTATGAAATCGGTCGCGCGCATTTTCCGGATCTCTCAGGCAAATCAAAAAGCCCCGATGGACGGCCCGGCGTTTCGCAGGTCTGGTTCTCGACGCTTTACCGCGTGTTGCTTGGCGCCGAACGCGGTCCCCGCTTCGGATCCTTCATCGCGCTTTATGGAGTTGCTGAAACGCGCGCACTCATTGCGAAGGGCTTAGAAGGCGCGCTCATTGCCGATCACGCGCATTTTATGGCAACCCGCGAAGGCCGCTAAGACAACGCACGACGAAATTATTGGCTCGCCCAGAGTATGCGGGCGATCCACGCTTTGTCTTGAACCGCAATCATGGTTTCCGGCGTAGCATTCGCGCCGAAGGGCATGAGATCGAGACCGGCCATAGTCTTGCGGCGAAGCGTTCCCGCAAGAAGTTCACCCGACTTCAGTTTAAGAATAACACGATCACCGCGCCGCACAGGGATCGTCGTTGCACAGATCAGAATATCGCCTTCACGATAAATAGGCATCATCCGCGCATCGGTTAATTCAAGCGCGAAGAGATCGCCTGCGGGCAATTCCGGAAATCCGACTTCATCCCATTTCGGGCCTTGCGGCCGGCCCTCGGCATCAAACGCCTCCGCCCAATCGCTCATTGCAATTAAAGGGATGGCGCGCGTCGGTGCAGGGGGACGATCTGCCAGAACGAGTGCCATAAACACTTCCAAATCGGTCGAAGTGGATTCGAGAATTTTGGCAATCGACTCGGTTGAGGGCCAACGCAAACGGCCATCAGACGAAACACGCTTCGATTTGTTGAAGGATGTAGGATCGAGACCCGCGCGCCGGGCTAAACCCGAGGCCGAGAGGCCATTTCGCGCCGCCAGAAGGTCAACCGCCTTCCAGATCCGTTCATGCGTTAGCATCGACCGCCCCCGAAGCAAGGATATTTATCTGAAATTTGACTGTTTATAGGTTTATTTTCTCCTTATTGGCAAGCTGGATGAGGTTGCGCAGGATCTCGATCCGTGGCTCTTGTCGCCTATCACGCCTCCTTGGTTCGAGGCCTCATTCCGCCTTTGGCTTCGCCTATGCTGATTTACAAAATCATTCCCGAACCGCTCTGGCAGGACGCTTTGACGCGCGGCGTCTTTGAAGGCGCACCGGTCGATCTCGCTGATGGCTTCATTCATTTCTCAACAGGCGCGCAAGTTGTTGAAACAGCCCGCCGTCATTTTCACGGTCAATCACAGTTGCTGCTGCTTACGCTTGATGATCAAAGCCTCGGCGATAAATTGATTTACGAACCATCACGCGGCGGTGATCTCTTTCCGCATTTTTATGATCAGCTTCAGGTGAGCGCGGTGAAACGCATCGACCCGCTCCCACTCAATGCAGACGGTACGCATGATTTCGAAGGACTTTTGCCATGACTCTTCTCTTTAAACTGGCGAAGCCTCTGCTTCATCGGATGGATCCGGAGAATGCGCATAATCTAACCATCAATGCGTTAAAGCGCTTTGGGCCCCGTTCGCCGGTAGCTGATGATCCGCGCTTAGGCGTTTCGCTTTTTGGTTTGAATTTTTCTAACCCGCTTGGCCTCGCTGCGGGCTTTGACAAGAATGCGGAAGTGCCTGACGCGATGCTTGGTCTCGGTTTCGGATTTGTTGAATGCGGAACTGTGACACCCCTCCCGCAAGAGGGAAATAAGAGACCGCGCCTCTTCCGCCTTGTAACGGATGAAGCAGTGATCAACCGCTTTGGCTTTAACAATCACGGCCATGACATCGTGTTAGATCGGTTAAAGCAACGTGTTGGGAAACCCGGCCTTGTCGGCATCAATGTGGGCGCCAACAAAGACTCGACCGATCGCGTATCCGATTATGTCAAAGGCATCCGCGCTTTTGCATCCATTGCCGACTATTTCACCGTCAATATTTCATCGCCGAACACGCCCGGTTTACGCACCATGCAAAGCCGCGAGATTCTTGATGATCTTCTCGCATGGTCGCTCAATGAACGCGATGAAGCCGCGCGGCATGGCCCTAAGCGCCCGCTCTTTTTGAAGATCGCGCCCGATCTCTCGCTGGAAGAACTTGATGATGTTGTCGACGTCTCGCGCAAACGCGGCATTGATGCGCTGATCATTTCAAATACAACCGTGAAGCGGCCAAAATCACTGCATGATAAGCGCATGCGTTTGGAAACTGGCGGATTATCGGGCAAGCCGCTTTATCCGCTTTCAACCAAGATGCTGTCAGAGGCCTATCTACGCGTGGAAAATCAATTCCCGCTTATCGGTGTCGGTGGCATTGACTCGGCGCGCGCGGCGATTGGAAAAATTGAAGCGGGCGCAAGCTTGATCCAACTTTACTCAGCCCTTGTTTATAAGGGCCCGGCCCTGATCAATGAAATCAAAAAAGGCCTCGTAGCGCGGCTCGAGAAAGACGGCCTGACTTCGCCTCTCGCACTTGTCGGACGCGCAGTGGAAGATTGGAAAAACTGGCCGATTGAAAGCTTCTTATAAAGCGATCACGGCTCGACCTCGCGTTTCACGACACTGATTGTGAAACGCCTGTCCATTGACCCGCCGCAATTTTGGACGCGGCAATCACAGCTTGCGTGCGGCTATCGACATCAAGCTTTTGCAAAATCGCAGATACATGGGCTTTAACCGTCGCTTCTGAAACGGACAGTTCATAAGCGATTTGTTTATTGAGAAGCCCTGTCGACAACATCATCAAGACGCGCACTTGTTGTGGTGTCAGCGTTGCCAAGCGACGCACCATATCACTCGTCTCGGCGTCAGGTGTTTCTGAAAGATCAACGTCATCAGGCGTAAACACACTACCATCGAGCACCGCCTTGATTGCGGCCTTCATGGCATGGGGATCGAGTGATTTCGGCAGATAGCCTGATGCCCCCAGTTCGATGCAGCGGCGAATAACTGTACGATCCTCATTGCCCGACACAACAGCAACAGGCGCTTCCGGATGTGATGCGCGCAAAAAGAGAAGACCGGAAAACCCTTGCACACCGGGCATCGTTAAATCGAGCAAGACGAGATCGATATCGGCATCGCCTTTGAAGGCGGCGACAAGCTCATCGAAAGAGCCCGCTTCGATGACGGATACGCTTGATAGGATCGATGATACCGCCTCACGAAGCGCGCCACGCACAAGCGGATGGTCATCAGCGATCAAAATCGTGTGATCCGACAAACTGTTCCTCCGCGTCTTCGAGCCGTCACTCGTTTATCATGCTTCTTGACCCATCATTCATCGCAATGCGTTCCTGCGCAACCCGTTTCAGGCGGCTGGGCCTCGCTTTTTTGCGGGAGCCTTCGGATGCTCAAAATCCCCAGAGTTGACCGCTGGGCCAAATTGGATTCGGATAGGGTGATGACAGCCGAGACAAGCCCCGCCGATGATCTCGATCCTTCGACCATCAAACAGGTCGGGGCGCTCCCCGTCGAGCAGACGGCCGACGGACACTGGCGGGTAATCCTGATCACAACGCGCGATTCCGGCCGTTGGTCGATCCCCAAGGGCAATCCGATCAAGGATTTAAGTCCGGCCGAGGCCGCGGCGCAGGAAGCCTTAGAGGAAGGCGGACTTTCCGGGCACATCGACGATAAGCCCATCGGGTCCTATGTTTTCTGGAAGCGCCGCTCCGGCCACTGGGAATTGGCGCGTGTCGAGGTCTTCCTTATGGACGTCCGCAAACAAGCCAGCGATTATAAAGAAAAAGGCCTCCGGAAGATCGAGCGCTTCAGTTTTGAGGACGCCGAAGATGCCATTATGGAGCCGGGGCTCAAATCGCTGATTGTGGCAGCCAAAGCCAAGCTCCAAGGGTCGAAAGCTTGACAGAGCGGCCAGCCCCGCCGAAAGCCTCTGTCCGACCCTGCCCCTGAGCCCCGCGCGCTATCAATGTTGATCCGTGTCTTCATCCAAAAACTGGCAGGCCTCATCGCATTCCTTCTGCTTGCGAGCGTGCTTATTTTTTTGATCGTCGATGTGCTGCCGGGTGATCCTGCCGCGCTCATGCTGGGCACTGACGCGCGACCCGACACACTTCAAGCGCTTCGTCATCAATTGGGCCTCGATCAACCTTTGGTCGTTCAATATGCGTCTTGGATCATTGGCCTTTTGCATTTCGACTTCGGCACGAGCATGACTTATGCGACACCGGTTCTGACTTTGATTGCCGAACGTCTTCCGGTGAGTCTGCCTTTGGCGATGCTGTCACTTGCACTCACTGTAGTGATCGCCATTCCCCTTGGCGCGCTCTCGGCTCATCATCATGGATCGACACTTGATCGCGTGATCAAAAACGGATTGCAGCTCGCGCTTGCGCTCCCCAATATCTGGCTAGCGCTTTTATTGATCATGATTTTTGCTGTTGGTCTCCATTGGCTGCCTGCTGGCGGCTTTGCAGGATGGAAGAGCGGCATTATGGCACTCAAATCTCTCCTGCTACCGCTTCTTGCACTTGCCATTCCTCAAGCCGCCATTCTTGCGCGGATTGTACGCGCGGAAATACGCGATAAGGCACAAGAGAATTTTGTGTCCGGTGCGCGCGCACGCGGCCTCTCCGAAAAAGATATTTTGTGGCATCACATTTTGCCGAATGCGATGTTGCCTGTTCTCTCGGTGATTGGTCTGCAATTTGCTTTTCTGATTGCAGGCACTGTGATCATCGAAACGGTGTTTTCGCTACCCGGTCTTGGCCGATTGATCTTTCAATCGATCACACAACGCGATCTTCCGGTAATCAAAGGCGTTGCGATGCTGCTCGTTGGCAGCGTCATTCTTGTCAATCAAGCGGTTGATCTTCTCGCCACATTGATAGATCCCCGTTTACGCCGACAAAGCGGGGGTTCCGCATGAACCGCGCTTTGCGAAAAAAAATTATGGGCGGCGCCTTAGTGCTGATCTTTCTTTATGGGGCATTAGCGATCGCCATGCCGCTTATGGAAAGCGCCTACCAGATCCGTATCGATTTGAGATTAATGCCAATTTCAAGCACGCATTGGCTTGGAACTGATCAATTCGGGCGTGACACATTCGCGATGGTCATCGGCGGCTGCTTTGCATCACTTTCCGTGGCGGCGATGGCGGTTGTTATTGGTGCAGGTATTGGCGTTCCCCTCGGTCTCATCGCCTCCGCATCAGATCATGTTTTAAGTCGCTCCATTCTCTCGTTGAATGATTTCATCTTTGCATTTCCTGCCCTTGTTACGGCCATTCTCATTCATAATATCTTCGGCTCAGGTATTATCACGGCGGGGCTTGCCATCGGAATTTTCAATATTCCGGTTTTCGCCCGCACGCTTTATGGCGCCGCGCGACCACTCTGGACCAAAGACTTTATCAAAGCCGCACGGCTTGCCGGAAAAAATACTATTAGTATCGCAGCCACGCATATTTTACCGCTTGTTTCCAGCGTGGCGCTTGCTCAAATCTCGATGCAAATGGGCCTTGGCATTCTTGCAGAAGCAGGCCTCTCTTATGTCGGCCTTGGCGTTGTGCCCCCCATGCCGAGTTGGGGCCGTATGCTGAATGAAGCGCAAACATTGATTGTGATCGCCCCACGGCTCGCGATCATTCCGGGCCTTGCCATCGCGGCATCGGTATTTCTGTTTACGTGGATCGGAGACAAGCTCTCTGACTATGCCGATCCCAAAAGGCGCGAGGGACATGATCATGACCGCGCTTGACCTTAAAGGCCTCAGCGTCACGCTTGGATCACGCAGCGTCTTGGATGATCTGTCGCTGACAATCAATAAAGGGGAGATCGTTGGTCTTGTCGGCGCATCGGGGTCCGGCAAATCCATGACTGCCCGCGCGCTTTGCGGCTTGTTGCCCCATCATGCGAAGATTAGCGGCACACTCACGCTCAATAGTAAAACAATCGCGCTTGATGATGCAGAGTCTTTTGCCGACATACGTGGACGCGGCATCGGCTTAATCTTTCAAGACCCGGCAGGTATCTTCAATCCACTCATGAGCATTGGCGATCATGTTGCCGAAGCCTTGGTACGCCGCAGTAGATTGGCCCGGCCGCACGCGCGTGAAAAAGCCCGCAACGCGCTTGATCGCGCGGGCTTTCCAAAAGACATTCCTGCTTTCGACCGCTATCCGCATGAGGTTTCAGGCGGACAAAGACAGCGCGCGATGATTGCGGCCGCGCTCGCTTTGTCTCCAAAAATTCTGATCGCTGATGAGCCAACAACAGCGCTTGATGTCACGACAGAGAATGGCATCCTCGCACTGTTAAAACAATGCGCGGATGAAGACGGTCTCGGCATTTTGCTCGTCAGCCATGATTTGCCTGTTCTCGCGCGGATAGCTGATCGTCTTCTCCTCATGAAAGAGGGGCGTATCGTTGAATCGTCAATGCTTCCTCTTAGCAATGATACCGCTCCTGAACTCGCGCGACTTTATGCATTGAGTCACAAAGCGCCTATCCACACTGCCCACGACCGACGCGCGCCTCTCTTGCAAACAAAGTCGATCGGCAAGACATACCGCGACAAATCGAAATTTCTGTTTGGCTCAAGCGATACAATTCACGCGCTGAAAAATATCTCACTCTTTCTTAGTGAAAGCGAAATCGTTGCGGTTGTCGGCGAGTCCGGTTCTGGCAAATCGACGCTCGCCCGTATTCTGGCGGATCTTGATCGCGCAAGTCAGGGCGAGATGATCTGGGCTGAAGGCAAAGGCCGCGTCCAGATGGTGTTTCAAGATCCTGCGGGATCGCTCAACCCGCGCTGGACCATCGGCCAAAGCATCGGCGAGCCTCTGTCGCTTCCAGCCGATCATCCGCGCGTCGCAGAGGCGGCGCGTGATGCGGGCCTCGATCCCGCGCTTCTCACACGTTACCCGCATCAGATTTCAGGCGGTCAAGCACAACGTGCGGCTATTGCCCGCGCGATTATTCGGCGACCCGATCTCTTGATCCTTGATGAGCCGGTCTCAGCGCTTGATTTTGAAATCCGCGATCAAATTCTCTCGCTTCTCGAACGCCTTCGTGCGATGCACGGCATCGCCATGATTTTTATTACACATGATATAAGAGCTGCACGGCGCCTGTCTGATCGCATGATCATTCTCGACAAAGGTGAAATTGTTGAGAGCGGTATGACGGCTGAAATTTTTTCCGCGCCTCATCATGCCGTGACAAAGGCACTTATTGCCGCGTCATCAAGCGAGGAACGGGTGAGATCATGAGCACGATCCCAAAAACCGCGATGCGATTTGCGGTCGCACCCATGATGGAGTGGACAGATAGGCATTGCCGCTCCTTCCATCGACTCTTGAGCCGCCACGCGACGCTTTACACGGAAATGGTCACAGCCGCTGCGATCATTCATGGTCCGCGCGAGAGGCTCCTCGGCTTCGATAACGCCGAACATCGTGTTGTTGTGCAACTCGGCGGCTCTGACCCTGAATCACTCGCCAAGGCGGCTGTGATTGCGGAATCTTTTGGCTATGATGAGATCAATCTCAATGTCGGTTGCCCTTCAGATCGTGTTCAAGGTGGCAATTTCGGTGCATGCCTGATGCTCACGCCCAATCTTGTTGCGTCATGCGTGGCAGCGATGAAAGCGGCAGTAAAAATTCCAGTCTCGGTGAAATGCCGCTTGGGCGTTGACGAACAAGATGTCGAATCCGCACTTGATCACCTCGCCGACGCGGTGATTGCCGCCGGATGCGACGCGCTTACGGTTCATGCACGCAAAGCCTGGCTAAAAGGACTATCACCCAAAGAGAATCGCGAAATTCCACCGCTCGATTATGAGCGTGTGTATCGTTTAAAACAAAGGATTGGTGCTTACCCTGTTGCGATCAATGGGGGCATTGAAACGATTGATGCCATGAAAACTCACCTTCACCATGTCGATGGTGTGATGCTCGGACGTGCGGCCTATCACAATCCTGAGCTCTTACTTGCCGTTGATCCTGAACTCTTCGGAACAGAGGCACCCTACAACAATGCGTTTGAAGCGCTTGAAGCCTATTTCCCCTATATCGAAAAGCAGCTCGCGCAAGGCACGCCCCTTCATGCGATGACGCGTCATCTCTTAGGGTTGTTCCAAGGGCGCCCCGGTGCGCGCTCCTATCGCCGTCATCTCGCAACCGAGGGCGTAAAGCGCGATGCAACCCTGCAAGTTCTCAAAGACGCCATCGCGCATGTCGCGCGGCCGATAGAAGATGCAGCGTAAAATTTAAAAGTAAGGATATCGCCAATGTTGAACGGGTTGAGTTATGAAGTTTTGCTTCTGTTGGCGGCGAGCCTTTTAATTGCAGGCGCGGCAACCGGATTTTTCGCCGGCATCTTCGGTGTAGGTGGCGGCATCATTATTGTGCCCGTTCTTTACGAATTGTTCCGCGCTTTGGGAGTTGTCGAAGAGGTGCGTATGCCGCTTGCGGTGGGCTCTTCACTCGCGATCATTGTACCCACGTCAATTCGGTCCTTCAGAGCGCATCTCCAAAAAGGCGCGGTTGATATGGATATTTTGAAAGCCTGGGCCGTACCTGTAATTCTGGGCGTCATTGCCGGATCACTTGTCGCCCGCGTGGCACCGCCCGCATTATTCAAAACGCTTTTTGCCGGTATCGCGGCGTTCACAAGTTTCCGTTTGCTCTTTGCCAAAGACAATTGGGTTTTAAAAAGCGATATGCCGCAAGGCCTTTGGCTGAAAGCCTATGGTCTTGTGATCGGACTCTTATCATCACTCATGGGCATTGGTGGCGGACAACTCTGCAATGTCTATATGATGCTCTATCGCCGCCCCATCCACCAAGCCGTCGCCACCTCATCCGGTCTTGGTGTTCTGATTTCGATTCCCGGCGCGCTTGGCTATGTTTATGCCGGCTGGCCTAAGATGGACCTCTTGCCGCCTCTATCGCTTGGCTTCGTGTCTTTGATTGGCGTAGCGCTGTTTATCCCTACAAGCATGTTGGCCGTGCCTTACGGCGTCAAACTCGCGCATCGTTTGCCAAAGCGCAAACTTGAAGTCGCGTTTGGATGTTTCTTGCTGATCGTGGTCTTGCGCTTTTTATGGACAACGCTCGTTTGAGCGATTGCCGCATTACTCAGCGTTGACGTTGACGAACGCGTTCGCGCGTGCGCCCACCGCGCGCTTCGCGGCTCGTCATGCCTTTGAGACGCGCGGGGAATGTTTCCATCAATGAACGACGATCGTCTTCCGGCATAAAAGGCCATTGCGCAATTTCAGCGCCCGTGCGGCCGCAACCGATGCAATAGCCGGTCACCTGATCGATCACGCAGATTTTCACGCAAGGCGTCGAGACATTCATGGCGCGCTCCAGACCTTCCTTATGCCACAGAGAGCGCGAGAAAGAACACAATCTCCGCGACCTGTTGTGTGGCACCGGCGACATCACCCGTCTGCCCGCCAATCTTGACCTGCGCCAGAACCATCATCGGAAAGGTGCTCGCAAATCCCAAAAGCAGACCCGCCGAAATGCCGCGCGGCGGAATATCGCCAAAAAACAGGATCAAAGCGCCGAGACTCAAGACCGTGACCACCGCAATCGTTGTAACCACAACGCCCGGACGGCCAACGCTCGCCGATTTTCCGCCCGGACGCGCAGGCGGCAAAAAGACGAGCGGCAATATGCCGGCAACACGCGACAACGCACCGCCGACAAGAAGCGCAACCGAAAGCGCCGTCACACCGTGATGCTCATAAAGCGCGGCGAGTGCAGTCGCCTTCAATCCCAAGGCTAAAATCAATGCCGCGACACCGAAAGCGCCGACGCGACTATCGGCCATAATTTCAAGACGCCGCTCAATCGTGTGACCGCCGAAGAATCCATCCGCCACATCGGCAAAACCATCTTCTGCCATCGCGCCTGTGACAATCACAATGGTCGCAACAACAAGAAGCGCGAGTGGCAATGGTGGCAGACCAATAAAAGCCGCCATTCCCGCAACGAGAATTGCCGGCACTGCCATGAGCGCGCCCGCAAGCGGAAGAATACGCGGCAGTGACGTAAAATCAGGCGCGCGATGCGGATCACCTTCAAAAGCAAAGGACGGCACCGGCAACCGCGAATAAAAACGCAACGCCGACAGCACTTCATTGAGAAGTTTTGCAGGCAGGGTCTTCGGTCCTAATGATGAGGTGCTCATCGCATTGGTCTTTTCACATTAAACCGGTTGATCGGCGCCATCATAATCAACACCAACGAGATAAAGTCCATCGGGTGGCGCAAGCGGCCCACAGCGTGAACGATCGCAAGCTTTCAACGCGGCCTCAATATCATCAGGCGTCCATTTGCCAGTAGCCACCAAAATCAATGACCCGACAAGCGAACGCACTTGCGAGTGAAGAAAGGAGCGTGCAGAGGCGCGAATGCGGATCTCATCACCGTCACGTTCAATATCAAGCCGCTCAAGCGTGCGGAGCGGGCTCTTCGCCTGACATTCGGATGCGCGAAACGTCGTGAAATCATGTTTGCCAATCAAGCGATCCGCACCCGCTTGCATGCGCGCAGCATCAATCGGCCATTTCACTTGCCATACGCGCCCCGCTTCCAGCACAGCAAAGGCACGACGATTGACGATGCGATAAAGATAATGCCGCTTAACAGCGGAGATGCGCGCATCGAATGTATCGGCCACGCGACGCGCGTCCAGAATAGCTACGCCACCGCCTTTCAAATGCGCATTCATCGCATCGGCGATTGTGCGCAAAGGCCAATCGCGCTCAAGATCAACATGAATCACTTGATGCGTGGCATGAACACCCGTGTCGGTGCGGCCCGCTGCCACAATGCGCCGCGTCTCGCCGCTAAAAGCGGTAATGGCGCGTTCGACCGCTTCTTGAACGCTTGTTCCATCTTGCTGATGTTGCCACCCGTGAAAACGCGTGCCGTCATATTCGACAACGAGTTTAAAACGCGGCATCAGCCTAAAACCTTGTCGCGCGCGAGCGGAACGCCCCGCAGAAAGTCAACAGCGGACATCGGCTTTGATCCCGCGCGTTGAAGATCAAGAATCTGCACAGCACCTGTGCCACAAGCGATGGTCAATGACTCATCAAGCAGCGTGCCGGGTGAGCCTGAACCTGCGCTGAGTGACCCACGCAGAATTTTCAAACGCTCAGGCCCTTTGCCAAAATCAGCAAAGGTAAACGCGCCGGGAAAAGGCGAAAGACCATGAATGTGATGAAGCACATCCTTTGCTGGTCGCGACCAATCAATACGGCACTCGTCATTCAAAATCTTGCGGGCATAGTCCACGCCCGCTATTGCTTGCGGCACGAACGCAAGTGTTCCGCGCGAGAAGGCGGCGAGCGCGCGCTGCATCAAATCTGCGCCCAATACAGCAAGGCGATCATGCGCTTCGCCAGCCGTGAGCGACTCTGTGATTTTCAATCTCTCGACCATAGCGACCGGACCCGTATCGAGTCCTTCTTCCATTTTCATCACGGCAACACCGGTCTCGGCGTCACCCGCCATGATCGCGCGTTGAATGGGCGCAGCCCCACGCCAACGCGGTAAAAGCGACGCATGGAGATTGACGCATCCCAAACGCGGCGTCTCTAAAATCGCCTTTGGCAAAATCATGCCATAGGCAACGACCACCGCGATGTCGGCATCATGCGCCTTAAAAATTTCAAGAGCGTCGTCATCGCGCAAAGTCGAAGGCGTCAAAACCGGAATCGCAAAACGGTCTGCCGCTTCATGCACCGGCGAGCGCTTGAGCGCCATGCCGCGCCCTGCGGGTGCCGGCGCGCGCGTATAACACGCAACAACCTCATGGCCTGACCCGATCAAAGCAGAGAGTGTGGGAACCGCAAAATCCGGC
>Ga0129336_10001713_pt1 | contig 13389 bp, 20 predicted proteins | sample CPB6_02_DNA_FD_96878 | JGI IMG/M metagenome (GOLD analysis project Ga0129336, IMG submission 96878) | Freshwater to marine salinity gradient microbial communities from Chesapeake Bay, USA - CPBay_Sum_0.6_0.2_DNA | ecosystem: Environmental > Aquatic > Marine > Coastal | place: USA: Chesapeake...
CACCTACGTTATTGCCTGATGGAAAGCGTCGAGGACTTAAAGAAGGAAATGCCAAAGTATTACTGGCAGATCGTTGCAGGTTGTATCGTTCACGGGATTGATCGCGGTATGTTTGTGTCTTTTGATCCACGTGTTGATGACGAATGCGGATTGTATTATTTATCTTTTATCGTGCCTGAATCCGACATCGAAGCAGGTAAAGAAGCCATCCGTAAAGCGGAAGCAGAATTACAGGAATTAAAGACTAAATTGAAAATCACACAATTTAAGATCGGATAATGAAGTACAAATACAAGCGTGACGGGAATGAAGCCGAAATTGTCAAGGCTATGGAAGCCATTGGTGCAACCGTGAACAAAATCAATGGACGCGACATTCCCGACTTGCTTGTAAGTTATCGCGGTAAGTGGTTTGTGATGGAGGTCAAAACCAAGACAGGCAAACTCCGCGATGGTCAGGAGCGATTCCAACAGGTCAACTGCGCTCCCGTGTACGTGGTACGAACATCAGACGAAGCGGTGGAGGTGTTGACGGGATCGGTTGTATAACGTTTTGCAGCTTGGCGCAGTTTGCGTTGGCTTGTGGGCGGGTAATTGCGCTAAGGTGCTGTTAGTAGTCTGGTTTAAAAATTTATAAAAATAGCGAAGGAAATGAAAATACTTAATTTATATGCTTGTTTAGGTGGCAATAGATACCTATGGGGCGAAGAACATGAAATTACAGCAGTAGAACTTGACCCCGAATTGGCAAGGATGTACAAAGAAAGATTCCCAAATGATAACGTAATTATTGCGGATGCACACCAATTTTTATTGGAGCATTTTAAAGAGTATGATTTCATTTGGACAAGCCCACCTTGTCCGACCCATAGCCGTATAAGGTTTAACCAAGCGAAAGGTAGGAATGACGATGTTTACAAAGCAGAATATCCCGACATGACTTTATACCAAGAAATTATTTTGCTGAATAATTATTTTGATGGTAGGTACGTTGTTGAGAATGTTATACCTTATTACGAGCCGTTAATACCAGCTCAAAAACGTGGAAGGCATTTGTATTGGTGCAATTTTACTTTACCTACAATTTTAAGTAATAGACACGTGCAAGTTGGAACCGGTACAGATGAAGTGAAAAAACTTTGTGAGTTTCATAAAATTGATTTAAGTACCTATAAAGGCGAACAACGGAAAGATAAAATTGCACGTAATTTAGTAGATTATGAAGCTGGAAAAACGATACTTGATACGGCTATGGGAATTATGAGAAGGCTAAATACACATCAAGGTGCGTTGGAATTTTTATAAATTTTTAAACTTGCTACTAACTCGTGGCTATGCGCTATCGTAACGCATATACACTTAAAATCATAGTACTAACCGCTATTAATTAACTACTAACTAATAACTAAAACCAAATAATCATGAAAACAAAAACACAAAAATCAGCATTGATTCAAGCGTTCATCGACAACATGCATTTAACCGCTATTACAGCGTTTAAATTGACTGGATCAATGAAACTATCCACCCGCGTCCCTGAATTTGAACAGATGGGCTTAAAATTCAAGAAAACGCCTATTCAGTTCAAAACCAAGTACGGAACATCGGGCAGGTACAACGAGTATGCCCTTGTCAATAAGTCGGAAGCAAGAAAGTTGCTTAAAGATTTGCAGCAAGGGAATAAGTAGTATATTTACATTAAGTGTTGCCGTTCCACATTATAAGCAACCTAACGAATTAAATGCCCATTGGCAGAAAGCAGAAGTGGAACGCTGTTAGTATGTTGGTGGGCATATTTATTTTACAATGGCTAAGAAAGCTAAAGATCCTGCATTTTTGTTTTACACGTCAGATTTTTTGACTGGCACTTTGTTTATGACCAACGAGCAGGTTGGATTGTACGTACGTATGCTATGCGCTCAACATCAACACGGGGGATTGATTGATAAATTTAGTTTTAACAATATGGTCAAAGATGATGCGGTTGTTCGTTCTAAATTTATTGAAACGGAGGATGGATTTTATAATGAACGACTGATGGATGAAATGGTGTTGCGCCAAAAGAAAAGTACAAATCTAAGTGCAAATGCTCAAAAAAGATGGGCAAAAGCTACATCTGGTGATGCAAATGCATATGCAAATGCATCTGCTACGGATATGGAATTGAATATGCCGACTGAAAATGAAGATGAAGATGTAAATTTAGTTGATAATAACAAAGGGGGTGTGGGGGAAATTTTACCGCCACGTTACATCGACCAGTTCAAACCTCAGCCAAAATTTAAGGTGGAACACATCCGAGAATTGCCGAAACAGACATTGTGGTATGAGAATGTTATCCGAGCCTATAAGATCAGTCCTGATGACTTTAATAGGCTTGTGGATGAGTTTATAGCACATTGCCATTCGCAAGGCAAGGATGAGGATAAAACGGAACGCGATCTAAAATCACATTTTACTAATTGGCTCGGAGTAAAGCAAAAGAACGGTGAACTTAAACTCAAACCGAAACAGCAGTACAAAAAGTTTAATTTTGATAAATAGCAACATGGACTGGAAAATTAGCTTAGACAGGTATCTTACAACAGAGCCAAATGACGAATTCCATAACTGGTCGGAAGATGTTTTGGAGAATAAAATCACAAATGAGTTTTATTATGAAAACGAAAAATGGATTGACGAAAGTGATGGTCAATGTAACAAGTGGATGAACAAGTTATATGATCGCGGAAAAACACCAACGGAAGCAGCCGTAATTATCGAACGAGCATATAAAATTTATTACGGCACATCCGAAACAACAGTACAAAAAGTTTAATTTTGAGTAATTAACATTAACTTTGTAAACCAAACTAAAACAATATGAAAACTAAAACAAAATACACTCCGCTATTTACTATTAAAAAAAATGACACAGAATTTCCTCAAGTAAAAATTAAATCAAGCCTTGATGCATACAATTTTATTAGGCAATTTTATTTTGAAGATATAGAGGTTTATGAATCATTTTTTATATTATTATTGAATAGAAGCAAAACGACTGTTGGCTACGCTAAAATATCGCAAGGTGGAATATCAGGTACTGTTGTTGATATTCGTATTATTGCAAAATATGCATTGGATACTTTGGCAGACGCTGTTATACTTGCACACAATCATCCATCAGGAAATATACAGCCTTCAGATCAAGATATAAATTTAACCAAAAAGACGACACAAGCGTTAAAATTGATTGATGTTGATATTTGTGACCATGTAATCTTGACAAAAAGTAGTTATTATTCATTTGCTGACGAAGGCAAGTTATAAAACAAACTAAATCAAATGAACGACAGAAAACCGCCATACAACTTAGACACGGAGCGCGTGGTACTTGGCACGATGGTATTGTTCGAGCAGAGCATTTTCCGTGTGATGGAAATCATCAGCGAACAAACGTTTTACCACGAGAAACACCGTCGCATCTTTGCAGCCATTGATCGACTATTCCGTAAGCGCGAAGCAGTAGACATGGTTACCGTGACTAAAGAACTGAAAGCAACCAACGAACTGGAAATCGTTGGCATCATGACCGTTTCCGAGTTGTGCAATCGTGTTGGTAGTGATGTACACATAGAAGCACATTGCAGAGAGATTCAGGAACTTGCCATGCGTCGGGAAGTGATACAACAGGCTGACAGGTTGATTAATCGCAGCTATGCGGACAGCGTGGACGTGTTTAACATTCGCGATGACGTTAAGCAGTTAAACGACTATTTAATGTCTGAAACCACAAAAGGAAAGCAGGTGGTGTCTGTTGCGGAGGTGGTGAAGTTGGAGCGCGAAGAGTACGCTAAGAAAGTTTACGCACGTGAGAATAATTTACCGACAGGAATAAGCACAGGATTTACCGATATGAACCGTGTCTTTGGTGGATGGCAGCCGTCCGACCTTGTTATACTTGCAGCGCGTCCTGCAATGGGTAAGACAGCATTAGCGTTAGCCTTTGCCCGAAATTCCAATAAGCCTGTATTGTTTTTTAGCCTTGAGATGTCCGCGCTGCAACTTACCACGCGTCTAATCGTGATGGAGTCGTTGGTAAATTCTCACAACTACAAGAACGGATGTCTTACTACCGACGAACTTCGCAAAGTGGAGCAGGCGCGAGGTGTGATAGAAAGACATTTATTACAGATCGAGGATAAGGCAGGAATTGACTGGCAGGAATTACGTAGCAAATCATTAAAATCAGTTCAGGGTGGTGTCGGTTTGATTATTGTGGACTACCTGCAACTTGTCAGCGTACCAAACGGACGAAACCGAAACCGTGAAGCGATCATCAGCGAAATTAGCCGAGAGTTGAAGCGTGTGGCAAAAGACTGCAATGTGCCAGTTGTAGCGTTATCGCAGTTGAGCCGTGCGGTAGAATCACGCGGTGAGAAACGTCCGCAGCTATCAGACCTCCGCGAATCAGGCGCAATCGAACAGGATGCGGATATAGTTATGTTTATTCACCGTCCTGAATATTACGGTGAGACACAAGACGAGAACGGGCAAAGCACAGCAGGTAAGGCAGAGGTAATAATCGCAAAGCATCGTAACGGTGAGACTGGCACGGTTGACCTGAATTGGGACGGTGAGCATACTTTGTTCGTTGATCCTAAAAAGACATACATCAGTAACACCTTGCAACCTAATACAGACTTTATACCAAAAACAAACGATTTACCATTTTAACAACTAAAACCAAACAAAAATGAACGAGAACACAATTGAAGATTTTTACAGCGGTAAAAATGAAATAGATTTGACAGATGAACTGATTGAGCAAATCGTAAAAGACAATAAATGGGGTGATGTTAAATCACTTAAAGAATTGTCAGACATGGGAGCAAAATGGAATACAGTTAGAAACTCGGTTGTATTTCCTGCAGAATTTTTTTAATGTTATTAACCAAAAACCAAACAAAAATGAAAGCAACAGATTCACAGAAATTTATGTCTGCATTACAGGCATCAGTACACAACGTGTTTGGATTAACATTTGACCAAATCAAAGGCAAAACGCGATTAGGCGAAATAGTGTTGGTTCGTCAATTGGTGATGGGCATACTACGTGAGCATACTATGTTGTCCTTAGTATCAATCGGGCAAATAGTTAACCGTAATCACGCTACCGTTATTCACGCGATGCGGAGACATAACAACCGGCACAATACTAAGGCTGATCTTAGATACGCGGAAGCATACAGAACGCTAATGGCTGACCTATCGCCAAAGTTGGATATGTACGCAGCAGCCGACACACCTGAACTTCGCCTCTGCTTTGTTGGTTATGAAATTGACCAGTTATGGAAGTTGTACGAGTTATGCAAACAGATAGGTGACGAAATCAATATGGAATTGATCGAAATACACATCAAAGCAACGCAGGAACGGATGCGAGTAATTGATTCGTTTATGTGTGTTAACTGATGTCAATAAATAATATCTAAACGATTTGCGAATGTGCGTAAATTGCAGCCCGTGAACAGAGATCAGATCATCACGGAGTTGTACAACAGTAAGGAGTTGCGATCAGCAATAAAGGCTTACTGTCGCACATTCGCAGCCCGTGAAGACTTGTTGCATCTTGTCATTGAGCGTGTTTGCGCTTTGCCGGAGGAAAACATTTTTAACCTATATCAAAACGGCAAACTAAAACACTACGCATTTATCACGATGGTGCGTGAGGTAATGCTACCACGATCAAACTTCAACAAGCAGAATTTTCCCACCTACGAATTTATCGATGACCTTGAATTGGACGTTGTGGATGAGCAAACGGAGCGCGTAGGTCTTGATCCTGAATTAATACACGAATTCAAGGCGTTTTGTGATGATAACAAGACTAATCCCGAATTGTCTTTACAGTCGCTGGTCACATTGGAGTACATGGAGTACGAACCGATTAAGAAACGCAGCTACCGCGATTTCCAAAAGAAAACAGGCATACATTATTCGTCAGCGTGTGTTTACGTGCGGACAATGGTCAAAGAATTTAATAAAACCAAGCAATGAAAGTAACCGTATTAACCAACGGATTCGGCAAAGACCGTGAATTGATCGCAAACGGTATGGACTTATACCGTCTTTATATGCCGTACTGCAGAATTGACGGAGCGCAAATAGCATCGAAGCATGACATTCTTAATTCGCCATTAGATAGCGATGTGTACGTCATTAACCGAGCGCATCCGATTGAACTGTTTACCAAGATTAAAGAGGCGGGTAAAAAGATCATTCTTGACATTGACGATTACTGGAAAATACCAACGTGGCATCAGCTACACCATAAATCAATCAAAGGTCGCATAGAACACGCGACAAACCTTAAAAACGATGAAGCGGTGCGATACTTTACGCATCAGTTAAAAGAGGTTAGCGAGTGGGAGAATCAGACAAAGGAGGTCGTTAAAATAGTTGACGCGGTTACTTGCTCAACGGAAACATTGGCACGTCACATCAAAAACGAATACGGTATTGATGCAACGATTGTGCCAAATACGATTGATCCAAACATCACAAAGTTTACCACCAACAAACAGCCGTCAAGATTTACAAGGTTTGGCTTCATTGCAGGGATGTACCGTGAACGTGATGCAGCGTTAATGTTTAACGGTGTTCGTTCTGCTTACCAGAATAAGCATATTCGCTCAAAAGTGCAATTTGTAAATAGCTTTAACCTGCATCCGTCATTTACGGAAGTGGAGCGAATGTTCACGTTTAACTACACACAACTTCCTGACTTTTACCGCGACTACCTTAAATCATTTGTTCGTGAAGGTAATCACATTGGGAATCAGCAATTTTACAAACGCTTATGGGCAAAAGATGCAATAGATTACGGTATGATGTATGAAGAAGTGGACGTGGCATTGATTCCAATGGAACACGGTGTATTTAATAGCTGTAAGTCAGAATTAAAGTTGATCGAGGCAGGATGGACAAAATGCGCTGCAATAGTTAGCAACGTGTTACCTTACGCTCCGCATTTGAAGCACAATGTAAATGCATTAGTCTGCAATGACAAAGAGGGATGGTTTACGGCTATCTTGCGCCTAACAAATGATAAAGAATTGCGCGAACGATTGGCGAACAACTTACACGACTATGTACGGGAGCATTTTAATCAGAACAAAGCACACGAGAAAGTAACACAAGTATTGAACACATTATGATAGGGATAGGAGTAACCGGATGCAATCGACCTGAACACGTACAGTTGACGATTGACCAAATTGAGAAGTACACACAATCACCGTACAAATTGCACGTTAGCATTGACACGGAAAAGAAAGGCGTGGCATGGAATAAGAACCAATGTCTGGAAGCGTTAAAGGATTGCGATCATATATTCCTGTTTGACGATGACGCGTTTCCACGTGCACAGGAATGGGAATTGTTTTTTATCGAAGCAGCGCAAATGGCTAACATCGGTCACTTTATTTACCAACACGAAACTATCGACGTGCGATTGATTAAAGCGATTGAGCCTAATATCGGAATATACAATAACAGCAACGGCTGCATGATGTACTTCACACGTGAGTGCTTGGATAAAGTCGGAGTATTTGATGAGAAGTTCTGTGTGTACGGATTTGAACACGCGGACATGAGCATGAGAGCGCACTTAGAAGGTTGCAGCCCATCACCGTTTGTTTGTCCGTTAGGAGCAGCGCAATACATCTATTCATTAGACATTGACAATTACCTACAATACGAAATCGAACACCGTCCGACATTATTCCCGAATGAGATCAAACAGGCAGTTGAGGTAAGCCGTGAACGTTGGCAGCAAAAGGTTGAGCAATCTAAAAATGACCAAAAATGAGAATCCTATATAAATACGCATCGCGTTCACGTCCTGACAAGTTCCGTCGTGGATTGAAAAGCATAGCACAAAATTCAGTTAGCGATAACTATGTGGTGTTGGCTACATTAGACAGCGATGATCCTGCTATTGAGCAATACCGTAAAGAATTACGCGAATGCAGCATAGCATCGCATGTAATAGCAACAGTCGCAACGTCAAAGAACAAGATCGACGCGATTAACCGTGACTTAAATGTGGTTCAGGACTGGGATATTTTAGTAAATATGTCTGACGATATGGTGTTTACCGCGCAAGGCTTTGATGAGGTAATACGATTAGCGTTTGGGGGTAACACGGATTTGTTTGTGCATTTTAGTGATGGATTCCAAAAGTCAAACATCAGCACGATGTCAATTATGGGACGCAAATACTTCGAGCGTGACGGCTACATTTACCATCCCGACTACAAGAGCCTATGGTGTGACGTAGAAGCAACGGAGGTGGCTAAATTACGCGGATGCTACAAGTACATGGGTGACAACATCAACATACTCACACATCTTCACGTTGCATGGGGTAAGGCAGAATGGGATAGCCTGTATGAGCGCAACGAGAATAGAACAATCAACATAGCAGACAAAGAAACTTATTTAGCACGTAAAGCACACAATTTTTATGAGCATTAGTATTTTAATACCTACACTACCTGCACGACGCGACAACTTTGCTATGTTGCTGCATCACTTGCAAGAGCAAATTAGAAACAACAAAGCGGAACATCGTGTTGAGATTTTGTTTGACGCAACGCCACAAGGTAAAATAACCATTGGCGAAAAACGTCAACGATTGATCGAACGCGCACGGATGGATTATGTGGTGTTTATCGATGACGATGACTGGGTAAGCCATGACTATATTGAAAGCGTGTTGCACGGCATTAAATCAAATCCTGACTGCATTGGAGTTGTTGGTTGGTATTATGTGGATGGAAGTTATAAAAAGCCGTTCCGTCATTCTATCTATTGCGGTGTTGACAATACAGGCAATCCGTATTTTGAAACATTAGAGGAATACAAACGCTGCCCAAATCATCTCAACCCAATAAAACGTAGCATCGCTAATAAGTTTCATTTTCAGTTAAGCAACTTTGGTGAGGACACGGATTTCGCGATGCAGATGTTTAACGCAAAAGTTCTGCAAACCGAATGGACTATTGATCGAGTGTTGTACTTTTATCGATATCAATCTAACAAATGAAAATAATATCATTCAGCCTATTTGGTTATGGTTCTCAATTCGAGAACTGCTTTAGTTTTAACAGCTATCTACGTGCTTTGCTGCTGTCTATCCGGATGAATAGATTAATATATCCCGAATTTATTAACCGTGTGCATACAGACCAAAAGACGTATGACGGCTGCCCTATATTAGGTGAATAGAACGTGCAAAGATTATTCAATGCCATATTATTCCGGAAGCACCTTTGTGCAAAGCTATGTTATGGCGTTTGTTACCTGCATTTGATTGTGACGTTGAGTTGTTTTTATGCCGTGACTTAGATAGCCTAACAAGTTACAAAGAACGTCAGTTAGTGGAATACTGGATGCACGGAACAAAGATGTGTCACGCCATTACTGACAGCGTTAGCCACAACATTCCGTTAATGGGTGGTATGGTTGCATTTCGCAGTAAAGAATTTAGAGAGTACACGGGATGCGCTACGTGGGATCAGATGTTTAACAAGTTTGGAGCGTTTAATTTTACCAATAAAGGATCAGATCAAGACTGGTTAAACGCATTTATCTATCCATTAGTTAGTCAACACGGGCACGATTCTATCGTGCAACACTATCTTAAAGGAATGCCGAATACATACTTGTCTGCATACTTTAACGAAGTGCCTGACATTACCGTACCGATTGCAAATGAGCTAAGATCGTCAAATGATTGTACCGGACACATTGGTGCAGCAGGGTGGTATGAAACAGTCACAATGAAGTTCTTCGCACAGTACCGTGACAGATTTGATGACATTAGAGCGATTGAAAAACAATACGCTGACATATTTTACTGGACAAAAGAAAACACAATATGATCAACAAACGAACGGTAATACTAAGCACCAACACAAACCCCGACTACATAAACTATATGCCATACGTAGAACAGGCATGGAACTTGTTAGGATGGGACACGCTAACGTATGTTATAAACGATGTTGGCAAGGAATACGTAAAGCACAACGATAACGGCACAACGGTTCGTCGTTTATTTATCACATCAGACCGTGACTTCCGAGAAGATACGTACACGCAAACCATAAGGCTGTTAGGTCATCATGATGTCAGTGAGGGCATAGTAATGACTGGCGATATTGACATGATGCCGTTATCAAACTATTGGAATCCTGACACAGATAAGTGGACGGTGTACGGTAGAGACTTAACAGGTTATACGCAACATCCTATCTGCTATATCGCAGCACCTAAACAAATGTGGCAAGAGTTATTTCCTGAACAAACGACATCCGAGCTACTGCATAAATACGGACAATTTAGTAAGTCACCGCATTTTAACGATTATTGGTTTACCGATCAGGTTATCGCTACCGAGCGCATCACGAATTACTTTGCATTAAATAGAGGAATCGATAACGGTTTAGCATTGGGACGTATTGACCGCGCTAATTGGAGTAATACTATGCAGCGTGTTGTACAATTACGCAACGGTATCGACGCGCATATGCCACGACCATTTAACCTATTTGAAACAGAACGCTGCTTACAAATCCTAAACGACAACATCAATGGACTTTCTTAAAGACGTACACGGTTGGAACAATCACCGTCCTTTACTTTGGTGGGCATTACAGCACACAAAACAATCAGCATTTCCAATTCTCGAAATGGGATGCGGTGACGGTAGCACACCGTATTTGCAGGAGTATGCTAAAAAGCACAAAAGGCAGTTAATTAGCTACGATTATGACAAAGAATGGGCTGCTAAGTTTGGAGCAACGCACGTGACGGATTGGGACAGTATAGAACACAATCAGTATAGCGTTGTGTTGATCGATCACAGTCCTGGCGAACGCAGACACATCGACATCGCTAAATTAGCAGACAAGGCGCATTATATTGTCATCCACGATAGTGAACCTGCTGCAACTGGTTATATGCTTAACAAAATATGGCATTTATTCCCGTATCGTCGTGACCTAATTACGGACGGAGCATGGGCAACTATTGTCAGCCGTGTTAAGGTTATTCCACCGATTAAAATTAAAGGTTTTGACATCAAATGACCTACGACCTAATCGAACATACCAAGCAGATAAAAGCGTGTACGACGGAAGTGGTTCAGGTGGGATGCGCTGACATTAAATTACACACTACTTTGGTTAACATTTGCAGACGGCACAAAAAGGTGTTGATAACGTACTATATGAATGAAACGGAGAAACTAACATCCGACTATCACGGAACGTACCACATACAACGCAAATGGATCAGCGACATTGACCTAAGTAAATATAACTACGTAATAATTAACAAATGATACATCAACTATTCATCAACGCATTAATCGGGGTGTTCTGCTATTGGTTCGCGGAATGTACTTTAATACCTCAACGCATCCTGCTAAAATTAACTGGTAAGATCAGCCTAAAACCGTTTACCTGTGGGCTGTGCCTGTCATGGTGGAACGCGTTAGTCATTAACATTATGCTGTTTTGTAATTTTACACAGGTAGAATCCATCATTGTTACCATGCTAATGTCAGGCTTTGCGTCGATGATTAGCGTGTTAACGATGGAGTTCCACAAGAACCTACAACGATGACTGAACAGACATACAACGCTTTACAACAGCATCGCGAAGCCATTGATCGATTTATTCAGGTCGGTCAGGAGGTTAGCACAGCACCGCGTCAAGCGTTACAGTCTGCATGGTTAGAAATATACGGAGAACTGAAACCGATGTCGTGTTCAAGTTGCATCCGTGAAGCATACGAACGAATACATCAACACATATTAGAATATGAGCGAAACAAAAAAGGTTAGCATAGACAAATTGAAGCCTAACCCAGACAATCCAAGAATTATCAAGGACGATAAATTCAAAAAGTTAGTACAGTCTATTAAAGAATTTCCTGAAATGCTTAAACTACGTCCTATCGTTGTCGACAAAGACATGGTAGTACTTGGTGGCAATATGCGACTACGTGCCTTAAAAGATGCAGGAGTTAAGGATGTGGAAGTAATTATTGCAGATAACCTTACCGACGATCAGAAGCGCGAATTTATCATTAAAGACAACGTTGGTTTTGGTGAATGGGATTGGGAAACATTAGCCAATGAATGGAATGCAGATCAGTTAGGTGAGTGGGGGTTGGATTTGTCAAATGATATGACTGTTAATTTAGAGGCAGAGGAAGATGATTACGAGATGCCAGAAGAAGTGAGTACTGATATTGTATTGGGTGATTTCTTTGAGATAGGCGAACACCGATTACTTTGTGGGGATAGTACAGATAGCGATGCGGTTGCAAAGTTGATGAATGGTGAAAAGGGGGATATGGTTTTTACTGACCCTCCATATGGAATAGGGTATGAAAGTAAAGGTAGAAAAATACAAAACGATGAAAGAAGGGATGATTTTGAGGAGTTTCTTATAAACGTATTTACAACCTTAGATTTATTTATTAAAGAAGGATGTCCAATATATGCTGCAAGTCCGATTGGTTTAGAACAATCTAAATATGTTAATGCTTGGATGTGGAAATACCAATCAGCAATTGTATGGAAAAAACCATCATTAAATTTATCAAGATTCGATTATCATCCAATACATGAAATTATACATTACGGATGGAAGGAGGGCGCTGCTCATAAATGGTATGGCGATAGAAAGCAGACATCAGTTTTTGAATTTGAAAAAACAAGAGATAATAAAGAACATCCAACAATGAAGCCAATTGGTTTAGTTGAGTACTTTCTAAAAAATTCATCAATAAATCAAGATATTATAATAGATGTCTTTTTAGGCAGCGGCTCTACAATGGTGGCTTCACACCAACTTAAACGTAAGTGCTACGGAATGGAATTAGACCCGAAGTATTGTCAAGTAATTATTGACCGAATGAGGAAATTAGATTCAACTTTGGTTATTAAAAAGAACGGAGAGGTGATTTAATATGACGGACAGCATCGGACATAAAAAAAGAGCAATGCTTGAGGCTTTGGAGAAGTCTTTGGGCGTTGTGACAACCGCTTGTAAACAGGCGCAAATTTCACGTGATACACATTACCGTTGGTTGAAGGAGGATAAAGATTACCGCGTTAAGTGCAAAGACATGGAGAACGTAGCTTTGGACTTTGCCGAATCACAACTGCATAAACAGATAATGAAGGGCAATCCCTTATCCACTATATTCTTTTTGAAGTGCAAAGGCAAGAAGCGCGGTTATATCGAGCAGCAAGATATCAAGGTAACAGGTAACATGACATTTAGAGCAGACTTTGGCGAAGGCAATCCTATACACACCGCATCACAA
>Ga0129336_10001714_pt1 | contig 13386 bp, 19 predicted proteins | sample CPB6_02_DNA_FD_96878 | JGI IMG/M metagenome (GOLD analysis project Ga0129336, IMG submission 96878) | Freshwater to marine salinity gradient microbial communities from Chesapeake Bay, USA - CPBay_Sum_0.6_0.2_DNA | ecosystem: Environmental > Aquatic > Marine > Coastal | place: USA: Chesapeake...
AACACTAGGGGGCATCCCCGCTTCCCCAAGTGATGGCATAAACCCCTCTACTGGATACACCGAAGGAGACGCAAAATTAAACTCTTGGGCTCCAGATCCATCTTCCGCATCAACGCTACGACCTGTAGAAGAATCAGAATTTGTTGCTGGAAGTACCGGCCCTTCGGCAGAACTTCAAGGAGCTTCAGCATTAGCTCAGTCCTCAACTCCCGCTTCTCCTTCAATTCCACCGTCACCACCATCCACCCGCCCTTACATCTGGAAGTACCAATGACGGGTTAGGGTTTAAAGACTCAGTATAGTGCCTCGCGGCTGAGTCAGAGATGCCCGGAAGAGACGATCTCGTCCAACAGAATATCGCTAGAGCGCGAGCCAACTCACAGGCACCTCAGCCTCAGGAGCGCGATGGCAAATCCTCCTCGAGCGGTGGACTCGGTGCTCCGCGCAGTTTTCTAGGAGGTAATTTCGAGGTCTATTCCGCGCTGGAGAGAGTGGAGTTTCAGGGGAGTTTGGGTGATGCCTCGCTGAGAGGCAATACGGCGTACATTCGCCTGTGGAAGCGCGGAAACACCTCCCAGCAGACCTCGGCCTCCGCCCAAGCTTCCGACGTATCGGATTCTCAAGCGGAGCTTCAGGAAGAGCTCGAGGCCGCTATTGATAATAGAGACGCAGTTGCGAATAACTTCGATCCGGTTACTGGAACGTACGGATATAACCCATATGGCGATGTTGATAACCCCATAGAGGTGGCTGAGGCTAATATCCAGATCGCGGAGAGCAAGATAGATCTAGAGCGTAAGAAGGCACTGTCGTCACAGACTCCGGTATCCTCCCAGTCCGCGTCTCCTACAATTACAGTCGTCGCGCAGACACCACAAGGCAGAACTACCACCACTCCCGCTGGAAGCGTAAAGTCCGCTAATCCCAACGGATTTCTGAATACACTCGGTAGAGTGGGCAGAGCGGCGATTGGAATCGCTGGAGGGAGAGCGGTCTACTCCGGAGGGGCCATGGGTTCCACTGAGGCATCTGCTCCATCCGGTGAGATGATGTGGCAGTTCCTATTCAACCCCTCGGAGTTGGAGCTCGAGGTAGGCCCTGAGTTTAAGAACGCCGAGACATGGGGCGTGAGCGAGAAAGGCAACTCTGGTCAACCCCTGCACTGGAGCCACAATAAGAACGCCCTGCTCAAATTCAATTCCGTACTGCTCAATGGGTTCGTGTTCGGGCGTAAAGTGGAGGCGCTGGAGCAGGGACTCGTTGAGTTGTTTATGGCCCGCGATGGAGAGGGGCAACACGGCCCCCACGTACTCGAGTTCGTGTGGGGAAAGAGGGTGTTTGGTCCCTGCGTGATTAAGAATATAAACATCAAGGAGAAGATGTGGGACGAGGGGGAGGTTGTCAACGCCGAAGTATCCTTTACCCTAGAGCAGGTTCCAGAGTGGACGATCAATGATGGGTTTGTGGACGTAGCAAGGCCCGGCCGCCTTGGCACCATAGGAGATCCGGCTACTGCAGGCAGTTCGGCGGCTTCCCCAGCGGGAGCAGGCCCCGCCGCGGGCGAGAACCAACCTCCTGGGGGCGGGGCGAGTCAGCCCACGCAAAAACCCCCTGTGATTTCTTCGGGGCCTTCTGCTCAGTTTTGCACTCAAGCCACAAATGCGTACTCTAACTTTAATACTTTGGGTAGTAAGTCCGGCCAGAGTTGGACAGATAACGTCTTTGGGTCATCTGATAATCGAGTAAGAACGTTAGGAGCAGAGCTCCGCAATCTAACAACGGCGAACGGATCGGTTATAAGACAACTGAGTGGGGTGGACAGTAAATGTTCCAAAGGGTGCCCAGAGAATCTTTACTATTATCCAAACACAGCCACTCTTAACACTAATTCTTACATAGGATGCGTAAGAACATGTTCTTATCAGATTGCATCCAAGATTCAGGGATCTTATCTGGACAATAAAAGTTGTCCTAAGCCGCAATTTGTGAGGCCGTTGTAGTAGGTATAATCCATGGCAGTAACTTCAGTAATCCTAGACATTAAGGCCAATACAAACCGCGCTCTTAATGACTTCAAGCGCTTCAGCTCTCAGCTCGATAACAAATTCCTTGTCAGCGGCCTCAAGCTCGATGTGGTGCGTAGCGCCCTTGGCCAGATCAACCGTGAGTTCCAGAAAGCGATAGGGGAACAGGGGCTCCAGGCCGGCCAGTCGCTGAGAGCCGCTCAGAACCAAGCCGCTCTGCTAACGCAGACGTTTAAGAGTTTCTCTGCCAGCGCCTCCATGGACATGGCGCAGCAGTTCTCCACAGCGTTCAACTCCATAGTTGTTAAAGCTGGTGGAACGGCTCAGGACGTACAAAAAGCTCTAGCCGCTACACCTTTCATCTCCACAAACCTCTCAGAGGATATGCGTAAAGCCCTCGGTGAGGGTGTCTTATCCTTCCAGAGAGATTTTCGCAGAGCGGGTCTAGGAGACGACTTTGGTGGCATAGCTCGCCAGTTCCTCATGGGTCAGCTTACGGCCGGGCAGATGATCGAGTCGGGAGACGCTATCCAGACTCAGATCGGCCTCCAGTTGGCTAGAAGGACTGGAACGCAGGATTACATAGGCAACGCTCAGCAACGCTCCCAAGCCCTCCTGGATATAGTCAGAGATCCGGAATTCAGTAAGCAGCTCAGCGATATGGCACGCAGGGCTTACGGGTTCAGGGCCATCATCGAGGATCTTAACGCCCAGCTCTTCAATCCTGAGAAGGGGGTGTTTGGTGTGCTTCGCCAGGTCACAATGTCCGTTAGGGACAAGACCACCATCTTCGATGAGACGGAGAAACTCATCAACTCGGTCTTCGGTCGCCAGGGCCTGTTCGCCAACTTCTTCAGCCAGATAGCCAAGATCTTTGGCCTAGAAGACCCCCTGAAGCTCATCATCATCGGTGTAAGGTTTATCACCAAGCAATTCGATGTCCTGAATAAATTCGTCCAAAGTCCCGAATTCCAGAACATAGTCACCTTTGTAAAAGAGATCTTCACCCGCACAAAGGACTTCTTCACCGAGCTTTACAACCAGGTCACAGCGGGTACATTCAATAAGCAGTCCATCATCACCCAGATCAAGGACATCGGGGAGACCATCCGTTCGTACATCAAGCGTATCGCCACCATGATAAGTGGCGAGGATATATCCAAAGAGACCGATTTTGGCACGAGCATTGTCGGCACACTCGTCGAGGAACTCGGGAAAACCCTGGTTGCGCTGATACGTGATATTGGTGGCGCTCTGCTTCCGAAGGCTGGGCAGATCGCCCTGGGGCTGACTGGGGCGCTGATAAAGGCCCTTGGCGGGGTGATAGGAGCCGTGTTCTCCAATCTTCTGACAGGGACTTTGGCAACAGGGTTCCTAGCGTATAAAGGAGCGAGGCTTGTTGGTGGGGTTAGAGACATTCTCGACTCGCCGGGTGGTATAAGAGGAACTGCGAATAGGATGCTTGGTAGGCCTTCCAGGCCCGATCGCTCCCAGTCTCTTGAGGATAGGGGTCTTGCTTCAACTCTGGGATCATCGCAAGCATTCCATCGCCAGGTAATCTACTACTTATCCAGAATCCACGCCTGTGTATGTGGAGGAGCCGGACTCGGCGGAGGTGGTGGCATAGACATTGACGCCGATACTCCAGAGGCGAGAAGGGAAAGGGCTAGAACTCGCCGCGGACCTACAGGACCCGGTATGCCTCGAAGGGCTCCGTTAACCTCCCTGGATACCATCAACCCTTACGCGTATCCGCAGGGAGCATTTAAACCCCAGGTTAATTACGCAGTTGCAGCAAGAAAGGCAGAACTAGAAAGACGTAGGAATCTAATTCGTGGTACTAGTTCCAGGAAATACTTCGATCTTTATGCTGATGTGGGTTCAATGTACGATCCCGCGGCCAGATTGGATCGGGTGGAGCATGAACTAAGTGATGATACCTTCAATGAAAGATACGATAGAACAAGGGAGAGGCACAGAAGGAGCACTCGTGGCGGACGCGGATTATTAGGTTATAGAAGACCTGGGGTGATGGGCAGAATTCAGCGGGCAATGCCAAGAGGATTTGGCAGAGGGGCTCTTATTGCCGGGGGTGTCCTTGGACTGGGAGCACTATTTGCTGGTAGAGCCAATGCAAATGAAGTCGATCCGATGACCGGAGAACCCATCCAACGTGGTGTTGGAGCAGGCGAGGCCTTTGGACGAGTGGGTATGGGAGCGGCTGAAGGTGCCCTCACCGGTGCGATGTTCGGCCCGTGGGGAGCCGCGATCGGAGCCGCGATCGGAGGCGGAGTGGCGCTCTTCGATAAAGGCGTTCGAGATGCTATCGGCAAGTCCATCGTTAAGTTCGGTAGTGACTCTCTGAAATGGCTAGATGGCCTGCGGAAGGGCTTCCTCGATAATATGATGAGGGCCTTTGACGGTATCAAGAATTTCACCGCGAATATCGACTGGGGCAATCTGATCCTGGATGTAATCTTCCCGGGCAGGGGACTCGCTAGGACCATCGCCGAAGCATCTGGAGTTCGTCCTAGCGGCCAGAATGGCGGCGGAGTGGTAGGATGGTTTCAGGATCGTTTGGCTCAAATAACGGGACGAAGAGAGGTCGGGGGCCCTGTTATCAGAGGAGCTTCGTATCTAGTCGGCGAGAGAGGGATTGAGCGCTTTACTCCAGAACAGAATGGTACCATCACCTCCAACAGAGAATTGATGGCTCTTGGCTCAAGAGGCTACAGTGGATCCAGCGTTTCCGCCAACTTCAACATTGCCATCAACGTTAACGGCAATATGGCCGCCGGGGACGTAGAGGCCCTCCGGGCTCCCGTCCTGGCCATCATCGAGGAGGCCTGGGCCTCGGCTACCCAGGGCACAGTATCTAGAGGAGCGATAGTATGACACAGCAATTCCAGCAGATAACCTCACGGATCGATACTGAGGAACTCGCAAAGATCAAAAATCAGTTCTCGCTTCGCGAGCGAGTCAACTCGGATCGGTACGAACTGGATCAGACCGAGCGTAGAAACCCGCAGATCCTCTTCGATGAGAGCGCGAAGCCAGGCGCTGTCACCCAAACCACACTACGCGGGCTTAAATACCCGCTCGAGATGGATGGTAGGGGCGGTCTCAAACTCTCCGCCAATTACGACAGGATCGGAGAGCAGATACTCGAGGTCCTTGAGACCCGTATCGGCGAGCGGGCCTACAGACCTTTCTTCGGTCTCCCCGAGCTTCTCTTCGAGACAATAGACGAGTACACTCTGGCCCAATCAATAAAATCCCAGCTACTATCCTCCATACCTGTACTACCAAGCGTGGACGTAAAGGTCTCCCTTCGCGAGGACGGAGGGGCGAACATAATCGTCTTCTATTCAGTTGAAGGTAGTGAACAAGCTATGGTACGCTACTCCTTCTCCGTATAAGACGTAATGACCCGAACAAAGATCCACAAGAACTTCGCCGATTTCGGAGCGGATGCTCAGCACATGATCATCACCCAGCTCCAGAACATCGATTTGGAGAAGATCGGACCTAAGTCCATCGCTCACGTCGGTAAGACGCTCATCTCACTCGTTAAGTCCTCCAACCAACTCCAGGAGGAGGTAGAGAGCGAGGAGGTCCGGGATAACTGGATAACAATTCGTGAGCTCTCCCACATTATCCTTGTGGAGATTCTGCAGAAGTTTGAGGAGTTAAGCGCCATGGGCGAGATCCCAGAGTGGGAGAGAGCCAACGTTTTGAGCCTTCTCCAGGAGATCACCAAGGTCTGCCACGCCGAGGAGAAACGTGACGCTCTCGCCGAGATCAATAGTGGAAAGATTATCGAGGACAAGATCCTCGACGAGATGCTAGGTATCTGACATGATGAACATTGACCAAGCACGGGCCGGTGGCGAGGGTATCGTGGGGGTGAAGAAGAAGCCCGAAGGAAAGGATAAAAACGTGGAGATGGAGGAGGATTCACCCATCTTCCAAAGCGACGAGAAAGAACTTAAGATCGCGGTACCCGACGGTTGGTCGGTAAGCAAGTAGGGGCTGAGATGCCATGCCACGAGAATGGAACACGCCCGACCGGGAGTGTTGGAACGCCCCCATCCACAATATGCTCAAGGCTATAGACAACCACACTTCCCTGTACTTCAAAACGGGGGATAAGTGGCACATGGAGCAGGCTCAGATTCTGCGCAAGTATGTCGCCGACTTGAAAACCTGGATACACAAACAGGAAGGCAGAGTTTAAAGACCAAGTAGTAACCCACGTACAGTTACATGCCCCTTCGCGAAGGCTCATCGGATAAGGTTATCCGAGAGAACATCCAATCTCTTCTCAATGGAGACGCCGGCTACGATCCTCCGTACAAGGATCCAGCACGCACTGACTACACCCCCGCTCAAGCCGCGGCTATTGCCTACGCCAAAGCTGGAAAGCGTAAGCCCAAAGACGAAACTCTGAAGGGCAATAAGCAGACTCAGTCAAAACAATCCAAGCCCGAGGGCAAAAAAGAGGAGACTTCCGATAACTGTGAGACCGGGTGTCTCTCCGTACCGGAGGGTTGGAGGGTCTCTGGCACCACCATAGGATAACCATTATGCCGCTCAAAGAAGGATCTAGTCAGGAGACCATCTCCGAGAACATCAAGACAGAGATGGAGTCAGGAAAGCCCCAGAAGCAGGCGATCGCTATCGCTCTGGATAAGGCCGGTAAATCCAAATCGGACAACGCCGAATCCGACGAAGGCCAGATGGCCCAGGGAGATATCCGCTCCATCTGCTCCATGGCTAAAAAGTTGGATGAGATGATCGGTGAGCAAACCGATCTTCCGGAGTGGGTTCAAGCAAAAATCACCAAAGCACAGGATTACCTAACCGCCGTGACACAGCATCTATCGCATCCCGGAGAGGATGAAATGGCGCCCGACATGGGCGAGAAAAAAGACCATGACAAGGACGGGGACATCGACTCCGAGGACTGGAAGATGGCCCGCGACAAGGCTATCAAGGAAGCCACCACAGAGGCCGGAGAGGACAAAGATCCCTGCTGGAAGGACTACGAGATGGTCGGGATGAAGAAAGGCAAGGGTGGTAAGCCCGTGCCTAACTGCGTGCCTAAGTCATCCGATAACGCCGAGGAGTCCTACTCCGAGATCTCAGTGCCCGACGGTTGGTCGGTAAGCTCCAATGTCTACAAGGATTGAGATACCTGACGGTTGGACTGTAGTCCCATCGTTTGGCGAAGTCCCCTCTCCATACGACAAGAAGGCCCACCGTGAAGGCCAGCACGATCAGTCGGATATGCTTGACGCCGAGATAGGCGACGACAATACCGACATGTCCGAGGACGAGTACGAGTACTGGAAGACCATCGCCACTGGCAACCCTACCACAACGAGCGAGGTCAACTCGGCCGAAGGTGACGGTAAGAAGTACACCCATACCTACAAAGACCCTAAGACAGGTAATACCCGCAAAGTTCGCTACGGCGCCAAGGGCTACAAGATTGCTCCGGGCACCAAGCGCGGTGACTCCTACTGCGCTAGGTCTCTCGGCGACATGAAGTCCGAGGGCATGGACTGCTCCGGTCCCGACCGTAATACTCCGATGTGCCTGTCAAGGAAGAAATGGAGATGTAGAGGGGCGAAATCCGTCTGAGTAGGGGGGGTTGACAGATCGATCCCCGTGGTTTAAAGTAGAGAAGGTAATACTTATCAACTAGATGGGAGCCCCATATGACCACGGTTTTTCTATACGTGTTCCTCTTCTCCACTTGGGGCCTAGGACTTCTCTCCTGGCTAGCGGCTCTGGGGCACTCTCTCACGAGCTGGGATTTAGAGCATCAGGAGAGAGCTCTGGATATAGAGCAGAAAAAACTCGTCTTCGGTAGATTCAATTCCATTACCGGAGATAAGTCCGTTAGTCTCACAAACTCTATCGTAACGGCGAACAAAGAGGATATCCCCGAAAAGATCAAGGAGCTGATGAAGTCCTCTCCCAACCACCCCGAGGTTGAGGAGATCGATAGCTCCGACCAGATCCTAGGAGTTCGCTTTGAGGCCGAGAACTATCCCCCGGGCTTCGGGGACGAGGACGAATGAAGAACAAACTACCTCTAGCCGGGGTGGAGCTTATCAAGAGATTTGAAGGTTGCCATCTCAAGGCTTATCCCGATCCACTGACAAAGGGTCGGCCTTATACCGTGGGGTGGGGATCTATTCGTAAGAAGAATGGTCAACCCTTCGAGCTCGGAGAAGCAATCACCCAGGAAGAAGCTGATGAGCTTCTAGAGCACCAGCTTCTCACGGCGTATCTTCCCGCCATCTCTAAGATCCCGCACTTCGGCGACATGTCCGAGGAACAGGTGGGAGCTCTGCTGAGTTTCGCCTACAACCTTGGAGCGGGTTTTTACGGCTCCAGCGGATTTGAAACGATCTCGCGCAGACTTCGCAACAAGGAATGGAGCCTGGTACCCGATGCCCTGCTCCTCTACGTTAATCCGGGCACGAGCGTCACGGTGGGGCTGAAACGCCGTCGTGTAGCCGAAGGGGCCCTATGGTCGTCCGGAGTACTCAAGAAAACAATGGTAAAGACACAGATCCTAGCATTACAGAACACTCTCCTCAAGAAGGAACCTCTTCAATCCTACCAACTCTCCTACAATCAGAAGAAGGAGGTGCAGAAGGGCAAGGGTTACGACGTCACGGATATCGTGGACGAGGGTACCCATTCCAAAGTCACCCTGGACTACGGGGCGGGGGTGTGGTACATCTACAACCCTCACTGGCAGATCGCGCGCACCGGATCCGCGAGACCCAACGAGTCCGCTCCGGAATCCCGCATCCTCACAGTGAAGTACTTCCCCCAGCGCGATAGTGCTACCATCCACGCCCATCGCATGTGCTTCTCCTCCTCATGCGCCATGGCCGCTGACTACGTCAAACCGTCCGCTATTCAGGTCGCGGAGCAGGAGGATGACTACTACATGAGGAACTACGTGTTCCGCCACGGTGATACCACTGAGGCTACCGCGCAGGTGGCCGCGCTGAAGGACCTGGGGATCAAGGCTAAGTTCCGTCAGAATCTTACTCCGCAGGATGTTAAGGCCCTGATCGACAGAAACATTCCCGTGCCTCTGGGTATTCTCCATCATGGCCACGTTTCAGCGCCCCGTGGAGGTGGCCACTGGGTATGCCTGATCGGTTACGATGACTCCACTCAGCAGTACATTGTCCACGATCCCTACGGAGAACTCGATCTTGTAAATGGTGGGTACTACGGTTCTACCAACGGCTCCAAGATGAGGTATAATTACAAGAACTTTGATAGACGCTGGATGGTGAATCCGGATGGTACTTATGCCCCGGGCAAGGGGTGGGGTATCGTCATCGAGGAATGATCGACCAAAGCGCGCTTACCGAGGCCTTGGAGATGCTCTACCGTGCTAGGTGGAACGTTCCCAGGGCCGCTTCTCATTGCGGACTTCCGCACCACGAGATGAAGAGAATCTTCGCTGAGGAGGTGAGAAGTGGGAGATTACCACCTCAAAAGTGGGGAGTCCCGAACCACACTCAGCTCGAGCTTGGATTATAATATAGATAGGGAGAGTGCCTATCAGGGTTCTTCCGCACATTACGCTTATTCAAGGTAATCCAATGATCGATTTATTCTTCACAGCACCGCGTTACAGGTCCTACCGCGAGGACTCCATGAAGAGGGAGCAAGAGCTGCTCAATATGGCGATGAGCATGGTGGAATCCTCCAGGCCCCAGTCCTCGTTTCCTAAGTACAACGTGTACCGGATGCTCGACGGAAGCCCGTACACCTACTTCATGGAGTTCGCCCTGGCTGGTTACAGCAGGGACTCTCTCGACGTCAAGATGGACAAAGGCCATCTCGTTGTCTCGAGTAAGACCGACTCCGAGAAGAAGGAGGAGCGCGAGTACACCCACAGAGGCATGGCAAGGCGCGACTTCTCGACAAAGTTCTATGTTGGTGAGGATGTAGAGGTCCGAGGAGCGAAGTTCTCCGACGGTCTTCTCACTGTTGAGCTGGAGAAACTCGTCCCAGAGGAGCAGAAGCCACGCACCATCGAGATTCACTGAGCTGGTTAACTCCAAGGTCCGAAGGACCGTAGGCCACTCTAAGAACTGTCACAGGGGCTCCGCTAGGGGCCCTTTGTCTATGGTATGATAATCTGAGATTACTAGATCCGACATGGCAACCATCTCAGACGTACAATCCGCTCTCTCGAAAGTCATCTCCAGTGGCATCAAGCACTCGGTGTTTCTCTGGGGCCCTCCGGGTATCGGTAAGTCGTCTGTAGTGAAAAAAGTCACCAAGGACAATGACCTGCGCCTTATCGACCTTCGCATCTCGCAATTGGCCCCTACCGACATCCGAGGCCTCCCCTTCGTGGAAAACGGTATGGCGAAATTCGCGCCTCCATCGTTCCTTCCGCAGGAAGGCGAAGGTGTTCTCTTTATTGATGAGTTTAACATGGCATCTCCCTCGATGATGGGAATTGCTCAGCAGCTCATTCTTGATCGCCAGGTGGGTGATTACGTTGTTCCCGATGGCTGGTTCATCGTAGCCGCGGGGAACCGCACTCAGGACCGTGCGGCGGTGTCCCAGGTGCCCGCGCCCGTGGCCAATCGTTTCATCCACTTTAACGTGGAGTCGGATCTGCCCTCGTGGAAGGAGTACGCCATTCAGAACAACGTTAACGAGCAGATCGTCTCGTTCCTGAACTTTCGTCCTCAGCTTCTATTCGACTTCAACAAGAACGCCACCGCTTGGCCCTCTCCCCGCTCGTGGGAGTTCGCCAACAGCCTCCTGAGCATCGGACTCGAGATCGATGCCGCCGTGGGAGAGGGTGCTGCGGGGGAGTTTTACGCCTACCAGTCGATCTACTCCCGTCTTCCGGACGTCGACGCTGTTCTCAGTGGCGAGAAGGTCGAGGTGCCCACTGAACCCTCGCTGATGTTCGCGGTCTGCGGCGCTCTAGTCGCCCGTGCCAAATCCGCTACGGCTTTCTTCAACGCCGCGAAGTGGTTGATCGGAGGCACCACGGAGGATTACATTGGTCTCTTTATGGGAGATGCGATGATCGCCATGAAGGCTAATAACCACCAGGGGGCGTTTGTGAAACTGGCCGCTAAGGACCCACAGATCAAAGCCTTCATCACCAAATACCAGGAGCTTCTGCGATGACAACTGTCAGAGTCGTATCCGACTTGCATCTCGAGTTCTGCGATCGGGGAGATGGCATCCCCGATCTGGGAAGCGCCGATGTACTTATTCTCGGTGGGGATATTCTGTGCGCTCGCCACTTCAAAAAAGATGGCCCACTGCGCGCGGTGTACACCGACTTCCTGAAGAAGTGCGCCGATAACTTCGGCCGAGTGCTGTACATCGCTGGCAACCACGAGCACTACGGTTACAACTACGAGGGGACCTGGAGAGTTATCAGGGACGCTCTGCCCGAGGGTGTGGAGTTACTCGAGGATGGTGTTGCTGAGGTGAGAGAGTGGGTGTTTCTCGGCTCGACTATGTGGACCGACTTCCGCAACGAGAACGCGCTTGAGATGATGGAGGCGGCTCTGTGCATGAACGACTACAAGACGGTGAGGATCACTCCCAAGTACAGGAAGATGAATCCCGATGACACCCTGGGGTTTCACAAAGCCACGAGGGAGTTCCTCACTGATAGGCTTGAGGAACACGCCGACAGGAAGGTGTGGGTGCTTACGCACCATGCCCCGTCCTACCAGTCCGTGCACGAGAAATACAGAGCGAGTGGCATAGCCAATGGCGCCTACGTTACCGACCTCGATGATTTCATCTTGGCGCATCCTCAGATCAAGGTATGGTCGCACGGTCACACTCACAACTCCTTCGATTATGAGATTGGCCAGTGCAGAGTTATCTGCAATCCGCGTGGCTACTACACCGGGGTCAACTCCAATAACCTCAATCACGACTTCAATCCACTGCTCGAGGTGGTGCTGCAATGACAAAGCACGATTGGCTAAATCCCCTCAGGGAGAGAGCAAGAAAACTCGAGGAGGAGACAAAGCGCATCCGCGAGCAGACGGAGCAACTTCGTAAGAGACGCGCCTCGCCCTCCTCTGACAACAAGGAAACGAAAGAACCCGCTATGCCCTCCGCCGCAAAATTTGTAACAATCACCCGTACAATCGACCCCAAAACAGGCAACCACTACCTCGACGGGATTGATGACCAGGGCCGCCACTGGACAGCGGAAATGAGTCACAGGGTCGAGCCCTGGCTGGTGTATACTAAGACCTGGAAACTTGATCCGCAGAGGCTTTATGAGTGATACAGAATACTTCGATGGGTGGGAGGACTGAGATGAGACTTAGAAACATCCTACTCGCCTTCCCGCTTCAATTCCCGCTTATGTTTGCCCTCGTGTTTGGAATTCAGTTTCTTACGGGGCTAAGTATCTGGTGGTGTGTTCCGATCGCGTTTGTTCTTGATTTGATGTATTATGTAGGCGAGAACATTAGGAAGGTTGATGAGAAGAATAGATGAGGACTACACACCAAGAAATCGCGAGAAAGCAAAACAGGCAAAGTATGGTTTCTTCTGGTGTAATTCTTGTGATAGACAGCTGGTGAGAGCCGGGGTAAAATGTCCTGTATGTGGAACCAAAAACAACCCAAAGAAGATTAGGTATGACTGATGAAATACTATCCACCAGATAATAAATCCTTCTACATTAGGGAAGTGTATGAAGACACTTATGAGAGTATAAATGATTATATTTTAGATACTATGATTTGGAAAAATCGTGTCGATGAACTACATACAATTTGGATGAAAGGTAAAGACCCAAAGAAGGACACTTGAAGAACTGTCATACAGAGGGTTCCACCACCCTCTGTTTCGTCGTATAATAACCTTATAAGTAACCAAACAAATGACCCGAAAAGACTTCTACGAAAAGTATGGTGATGTGAAGGTCAAGTTCTCTTCATATTACAAATACACCTTCACTTATACTGGTAATCTTCCTGATGGTGGTAGGATTTCAGTTGATTATGGTGCAAATGCTGATGACATTTATCGGTTTGAGGTGGGTGCAGATTGTGAAGAAACTATTAGTCTTCTTGGACCATATGCTGGAACTGCCTATGATAAAGATGGCAAAGCGGTTGATGAGTTTTATGATTATTGAGAAACTGAAATGAAAAAACCAGAATTCCCAAAACCACGAATAATCCATGAAGGTTTTTTACCAGAACAAGACACCATAGAAACCAAATACAGAAACCTGATGATTGACCTCTCTCAACTGACCGAAGACCAAATCAACGAACTTGAACTTCAAATCCAAAAACATAAGGAA
>Ga0129336_10001715_pt1 | contig 13385 bp, 9 predicted proteins | sample CPB6_02_DNA_FD_96878 | JGI IMG/M metagenome (GOLD analysis project Ga0129336, IMG submission 96878) | Freshwater to marine salinity gradient microbial communities from Chesapeake Bay, USA - CPBay_Sum_0.6_0.2_DNA | ecosystem: Environmental > Aquatic > Marine > Coastal | place: USA: Chesapeake Bay...
AGCACAGCGTTTTCGCTATGAGCATAATAATATGCAAGACCTGGAATTGAAGTTGCAGGAAGCCGCTGGCTGTCGCAGTCGCATTATTATTACCGATGGTTCTTTTAGTATGGATGGAACCATTGCGCAACTCGATAAGATTGTAGCACTCGCAGAAAAGTATGATGCAGCAGTGATGATCGATGAGTGTCACTCTTCGGGATTCTTAGGTAAAACGGGAAGAGGCACCCATGAGTATCGTGGTGTGATGGGAAAGATTGATATCATCACCGGCACACTCGGAAAAGCACTCGGAGGCGCATCAGGTGGATTTACCAGTGGGCGCAAAGAAATCATTGACATTTTACGTCAGCGTTCCCGTCCGTATTTATTTAGTAATACGCTGGCCCCTTCGATTGTGGGCGCTTCTATAGCAGTACTTGATATGCTCACAGAAACTACTGAGCTGCGCGATAAACTAGAATACAATACTAAATACTTCCGAACTAAAATGACTGAAGCTGGGTTTGACATAAAGCCTGGTGATCATCCAATTGTTCCTATCATGCTCTATGATGCGGTGTTGGCACAAAAAATGGCTGCCCGTTTGTTGGAAGAGGGAATTTATGTGATTGGCTTCTTTTATCCAGTAGTAGCAAAAGGGCAGGCTCGTATTCGGGTTCAATTGAGTGCTGCGCATGAGCAATCCCATCTAGACAAGGCCATTGCGGCATTTATCAAAGCCGGAAAGGAGCTCGGTGTACTAAAGTAGGATAGGTTAACTTTGCCCGAAAGTTAGAATCGGGATGCGCATCATTACTTCTCTTTTTGCATTGACCCTATTGGGTAGTGCTTGTTCCTTTAATAATGTGAAGGAAGATAAAAGTCTGGGTCATTTTTTTAAAGACAACCAGGTAGAAGGTTGTTTTGCCAGTATGGACAATGGAACTGGACAGTTTGTTACGTATAATCTTTCTCGGTACAGAGATAGTAGTTACACGCCAGGGGGATCATTTGAAATGGTGCGATCCTTGATCGCTTTGCAAACAGGAGCCATTAGTAATGATAGTTCTATTTTTAATGAAGGTGCATTGCCTATTAATAAAGACACTATGCAAGCTTGGCTTGATTCATTAGGTTATGGTGCACGTAATGATAAGGAGCGATTCAAAATCAAAACCTCACTAGATAGTTTTTGGCTGGATAATTCATTAAAAGTTACGCCTGACGCGCAACTGGGTTTGATCAAACAATTATATTTTGGACAGCTTCCCTTTTTTAAAACCTATCAAGAAATGGTGAAGCGAGCCTTGCTAAAAGAAGATAACACGCTTTACCGACTCGGTTATAAAACCGGGCAAGCAGTTGCCGCTAATGGACATACTATTGGTTGGGTAGTGGGATGGGTTGAAGAAAATAATCACGCTAACTTTTTTGTTTTGAATATTGAAAGTGATAAAACTGAATCTGATTTAGAGATCGTAGGTGTTAAAATGGTAAAAGACATTTTGAAAGAACAAGGATTTTTCCAGGGTAACCGATAAAATAGGAACATGCAATTTTATAGTGAATCGTTAACGCAATACCGCCGGTTACTGACTCGGGAGGTTCATATTGGCGATTTGTTATTGGGAAATGGACATCCTATTCGTGTGCAGACGATGACCACGACCGATACTATGGACACATTGGCTACTGTTGAACAGACGATCCGTTGTATTGAAGCGGGTGCAGAATTAGTACGTATCACTGCGCCTTCCAAAAAAGAGGCAGAGAATTTATTGGTTATCAAAAATGAATTACGTAACCGTGGTTATCATACGCCGCTGGTTGCAGATATTCATTTTACTCCCAATGCTGCAGAAATTGCTGCGCGAATTGTTGAGAAAGTACGCGTCAATCCAGGTAATTATGTGGATAAGAAGAAGTTTGAGCAAATTGAATATACCGATGTGGAATATGGCGAGGAGATCGATCGAATTCGCGAGCGGTTTACACCTCTGGTAAAAATTTGTAAGGAACACGGAACTGCCATGCGAATCGGTACTAACCATGGTTCGCTAAGTGATCGTATCATGAGTCGGTATGGTGATACAGCGATTGGAATGGTAGAAAGTGCAATGGAATTTTTACGCATTGCGCGAGACGAAGCTTTTCACAATATCGTGCTGAGTATGAAGAGTAGTAATCCGCAGGTGATGGTGCAAGCCTACCGGCTACTTGTTAAAACCATGCACGAAGAATTCAATGAAATTTATCCTTTGCATTTAGGAGTTACCGAAGCAGGTGATGGTGAAGATGGACGCATTAAAAGTGCGGTGGGTATCGGTACATTATTAGAAGACGGAATTGGAGATACCATTCGTGTTTCTTTGACAGAGGATCCAGAATTAGAAATCCCGGTTTGTAAAGATCTGGTCAAGCGGTATACTACTATGGGTGAAACAGCGGTGCCGCCTGTTCAATCTTTATCGTATTCTCCATTTGAATATAAGCGCCGCAACAGCTATTCAGTGGAGCGTATTGGCGGAAAGCAAGTGCCGGTGGTGATTGCTGACCTGAGTCAAGTTGAAAAAATTACGCCAACTCATTTGCAAAGTGTAGGGTATACCTACAATGAGCAAACAGATAAGTGGAGCATTGCTGATGCAGCAGCGGATTTTATTTTTACCGGTCATCAACTCTTAGATTTTGCATTACCCGGTACATTAAAAGTGCTCGTCTATCCTGCAGCGTGGCAAGAGGCAGCTTCTTCTAGTTACTGTCCTTTGTTTGATGCAAGTGGATATGTACAGGCGGCTGTAAAAAGTGAGCAGTTGAATTTTGTCATGCTTGATTGCTACAGTGATGCTACTACCATAAATGACTACACCCATTTGGATGCGGTAGCAAATGATCCAACTGTTGTTCTAGGTTTAAGTAGTTCTAATCGTAATGCGATGCAGTCTTTGCGACGTCTTTTTGTTGAATTAGGAAAGCGTCAAATTAATAATCCTGTTATTTTGATGACAGATAGTAACGGACAGAACCCTGATGAACATCTTATTCATTTTGCAACAGAGACCGGCGCATTATTATTAGATGGTTTTGGAGATGGAATTTGCTTGGGTTATCAGTCAAAGGCTAAGGTGGATACTATTCAGGTGAAAGGAAGAACCTACTTACCTGTAAAAGATCAGCATCAATTTACCAACAACACCGCATTTAGTATTTTACAAGCAACACGGACTCGTATTTCTAAAACCGAATATATCAGTTGTCCAAGTTGTGGACGTACCTTATTTGATTTGCAAGAAACCACGGCTCGTATTCGTTCAGTCACGCATCATTTGAAAGGAGTTAAAATCGCAATAATGGGGTGCATTGTAAATGGCCCTGGTGAAATGGCCGACGCTGATTTTGGTTATGTGGGAAGTGGCCCCGGAAAGATTACCTTGTACAAGAGCAAAGAGGTTGTCAAGCGTAATGTGGATAGTGCGGTAGCCGTAGATGAGCTCATCAATCTCTTAAAGGAGAATGGTGTTTGGGTTGAAAAAAATTAAGATGAATAAAAAAATCTGGGTCACACTTTATAGTATCGTGCTACTTGCACACCTCATTGGCATTCGGATAGGAAGTGAGGTGTTGGCTCGTCTCACTAAGCCTCATCTAATGATCATTTTGGGGTTTTTAATGTGGGAACAGACCCGAGGGATCAAGAACCGACTCATTACTATTTTTATCGCTGCTCAATTTTTTTCGTGGTGTGGCGATATTTTATTAATGAACGCGGTGGTGTCGCCTCGATTTTTCCTATACGGGCTGGGTGCATTTTTACTAGCCCAGTTGTTGTATAGTTTTTTCTTTTTTCGTGTCATGCAAAAAGAAAAAATCAAGTTTAGCTGGTTGTTGTTTTTTCCTGTGTTGATTTATTATTCTGTTTTGATCAGTTGGCTTGGGCCGCAATTAGGGACATTAAAAACTCCAGTTGTTATTTACGGTGCTATCATTAGCACGATGCTATTATTAGCTCTTCATATGCTCTATATGCCTGCAGTGCGCTCAGGTAGATTGTTTATGTTGGGAGCACTTTTATTTGTGGCTTCGGATTCGGCACTGGCTATTAATAAATTTAGCAGCCCCTTTCCGGAATCCGGATTGGTTATTATGATTACGTATGGACTAGCGCAGTTTCTTTTAACGACAGGCGCCTTGCAGTACATCCAGCGGCAACAATCGCGTCATTCACTTTTTTAATGTGTTATGCAGCAGACAGATTTTTTAGTGATTGGTTCAGGAATTGCAGGGCTCAGTTATGCAATTAAATGCGCACAGGAGTTTCCGGATCGGAAAATTTTAATCATTACTAAAGCTTCTGCAGATGAGACTAATACAAAATATGCGCAAGGTGGTATTGCTGTGGTAAGCGATACAGCTACCGATAGTTTCGAAAAACATATTGAAGACACACTAATCGCTGGGGATGGGCTTTGTAATGAAGACATTGTGCGTAAAGTAATAACAGAAGGACCTGCCCGTGTAGATGAGATTATTGAATGGGGAGCACAATTCGATAAAGACGACAAAGGTCTGTATAAGAGAGGGAAAGAGGGAGGACACTCTGCTCACCGTATCTTACATCACAAGGATGTAACAGGGCAGGAAATGGAGCGCGCGCTGTTGCAAGCAATTGAGTCTTTTTCAAATATTCAATTGATCAAACATTGTTTTGTTGTAGATCTGATTACCCAACATCACAGAGGTTTTTTGATTACTAAATCGACGCCCGATATTGTTTGTTACGGCGTATATGTGCTGAACAGCGAAACGAATACAATTGAAAAAATACTCTCTCGTGTCACTGTGCTGGCTACGGGAGGGGTAGGGCAGGTGTATCGTACCACTACAAATCCCGCTATCGCAACTGGCGATGGAATTGCAATGGTATACAGAGCAAAGGGCCGCATTGAAAATATGGAGTTTATCCAGTTTCATCCGACGGCTCTTTACGAACCGGGCTTGCGCGGACAGGCTTTTTTAATTACAGAAGCGGTACGTGGTGAAGGTGGTATTCTTCGCAATCATCAGGGTGATGACTTTATGCGTCATTATGATACGCGTAAAGATTTAGCTCCACGTGACATTGTAGCCAGGGCCATTGACGCTGAAATGAAAAAGTCGGGAACCGAGCATGTGTGGTTGGATTGCCGAAATCTGGATGAAAAAAAATTCAAAGAGCATTTCCCAAATATCTATGAAAAATGTCTTTCTATTGGCGTTAATATTCACCAGCAACAAATTCCTGTTGCCCCGGCCGCGCATTACAGCTGCGGAGGTATAAAAACCAATGAATGGGGCGCCACCTCAATCATTAATCTATACGCTTGTGGTGAGTGTGCCAGTACGGGGGTGCATGGCGCCAACCGATTGGCGAGCAACTCGCTTCTTGAAGCCATGGTATTCGCGCATCGTTGTTTCACGGATGCGAAAAGTAAAATCGCTGCCATCGATTTTCAAAAAGATATTCCTGATTGGAATGCAAAAGGGACCACCGAACCCCGCGAAATGATTTTAATCACGCAAAGTTTGAAAGAGTTACAGCAGATAATGAGTGATTATGTTGGAATTGTTCGAAATGACATTCGTTTGCAACGTGCTTCACGTCGTTTGGATCTACTATTTGAAGAGTCTGAGCAGCTATATCAGAATACCACTGTGTCTCCACAATTATTGGAACTACGAAATATGATTACAATTGGCTATCTCATTGTGAAGTGTGCAAGTTTTCGTAAGGAAAGCCGAGGACTGCATTATAATACCGATTATCCTAGTCAAGGATCTATGGCACAAAATATTGTACTCTGATTCAATCTGAGTGACACCGGTCAGTTATCTTTGAAACATGTCTTTGCTGGTTCGTTTATTTTTTCAATTGCTTTCTCTATTGCCTTTTGCATTTTTTCATGCATTAGGCAGCTTTGCTGCTTTTATTTTGCATCGGGTGGTGAAATATCGACGCGTGCTTATTGAACAAAATATTCGTCAGGCCTTTCCTGACATTAATCAAGAGGAGCTGGATCGTACTATAAAATCTTTTTATCAAAATTTTTCAGACACATTTACAGAGTCTATTAAAATGCTGACGCTTCCGACAAGTGCATTAACAAAGCGTTGCACCGCTGATCTATCTATTGTCAAGGGATTACTCGAAAATGGTAAATCAGTTCAATTAATGGCGGCACATCAGTTTAATTGGGAATATGTCAACCAGGTAATTCCTCTTGCTGTACCCGCGCCTTATTATTTTGTGTATCGTACTATCCAATCTTCCGCTTTTAATCAACTTTTTTTATTTCTGCGATCTCGTCGAGGGGGCTGTCCTATTGCAGCTGAAAGTTTTTTACAAAAGCGGGATGAAATATTTGCACAGCCTTCTGTATTAATATTAGGAGCCGACCAAAATCCTAGTCGCCCTGCTACTGCTCGTTGGATGAATTTTTTTGGAAAGCCAACTCCGTTTCACCCTGGTCCAGCTAAGGGAGCAATTGCGCATAACACTGCCATGGTCATGCTTAACTTAAAACGAAAAAAGCGAGGCTACTATCATTTGGAGTGTAAACTGATCACGGATAATGCTGCAAACTATTCCATTGATGAATTGACCTGGATGTACAAAAAGGAGGCAGAAAAAGTGATTCAGGAAGATCCTACAAATTATTTGTGGAGTCATCGCCGCTGGAGACATGAGTGGAATGGTTCCTATGCACCCATTTATCAGGGCAATTGATTGATTCCGTTGTAACTATTTTAGAACTTGATCCATAAAGTGGGTCAACGCACGTATTCGATCCAATTTGATCGAGTAATAAATAAATTTTCCCTCTCGTGTGGTATTTACAAAGCCTGCTTTACGCAAAATAGCAAGATGTTGGGAGGCTACTGATTGCTCGACACGCAGATGAATATAAATTTCAGTGACTGTTACTTTCCCTTTTTGGTTAATCAATTGTAAAATCTGTTGTCGCAGCTTGTGGTTAAGGGCACGCAAAATAACACTGGTCTTTTTTAATAATAAAAGATCCAAATTAACTACTTGCGCTGGATCTGTTTGGTTATGTAAGGAAAGCGTATAAGAATGCATATCCACGCAAAGTTACCACCAATTACCCGCAAATACTATGACTTTGGACCGCTGTAAAATTCTTTAACATATAATGGGGTGCAATAGGCCAGATCAGCAAATTCTTTTTTAACCAATTTTAGCAAGGCAATTGGAATCATTGCTCTTGCTGTGGCTGAAGCCGTTGAAAAGCTTGCATTGCCACTTACAGTTAGGGGTTTGAATTTGTCGATTCCATTTCCGCAAAAAATAATTTTCTGTTTTTCTAATTCCGCTCTAAAACTTGTTTCATCAAGTATGAGTGCTTGCGCAGGTTGGATTTCGTGTAGTGACTTATCGTATAGGGCATAATACACTTCCATTCTTCTTGCATCTATCATTGGACAGATCCAAGAATCAATATTGCATTCAACTACCGATGCCATCAATTGAAGCGTAGGAATGGTGATCAATGGTTTTTCAAGCGCAAAGCAAAGTCCTTTTGCCGTGCTTAGTCCAACTCTAAGACCCGTGTACGACCCCGGACCAATAGTTACACTAACGGCATCCAGTTTATCAAGCGAAAGATTTATTTCATGCATCGCATCTTGTAGTGCAGTATGTATCCAAGATGCGTGATCAAATTGATTCGCATTCAATTTTTCAACAAGCAGTGTCTCATTTGCTGAGATTGCAATGGATGCAGTCTGTCCTGCCGTGTCTATATGAAGTACAAATGACATTTATGCGTTCACTTCTTCTTTTAACAGCGATGCAGGTTTATAACGCGGTGACTCGACACTTAATTTCTCCAACAAGTGCAGTACTCGACCTTTACCGATTTTATCTGCCCAGGCGAAAGGTCCCTTGGGATAATTGGTGCCCAGCTGCATGGCCAGATCAATTTGGTTTTTATCGCTGACTCCTTCGCTGAGAGCGAGATAGGCTTCGTTGATGATGGAGCACAGCACACGAGGCGCAATAAAGCCAATCTGATCTTGCATCCATTCCGGCTGTCGATTTAATTTTAAAAAAACTTCTTCTAATTGGCGGCGAGTTAATTCACTTTCACAAGCGAGTTCCATTCTTTCTTTTTCTAAAAAACCGGGCCACCCGTTTAAACGGCAAAATCCAGCAGGAAGTTCTTGGCAGGTTTTTTCAACCGCATTCACTATCACAATCCCTCCCTTTTTTTGAAATGCAACCAACGCCGAGTTGTGATCTGATTTTTCTTCAAATAAAAGATCGATGCATATAGTTTGATTGGTTAGTTCAGTAGGATGAGAAAGCCAATCTATCACTTGCATGGCAGGTCGCAGTTCCCATTCTGCTTGTTGAACTTTATCTCCAATGAGGGCAATCTTCATCCTAACTCTTTTTGCAAAGAAAGCGCATAAAGCTAAATTCGCCCTCTAAACTATTTTCTATGTCAAAGACAATCATCAAAACAGATAAAGCTCCCGCACCCATTGGACCCTATAATCAAGCTGTTCGTTACAAAAGCGAGTTATTTATTTCTGGACAGATCTGCATTGATCCTGCAACTGGTCAATTAAGCAATGCGGATCTGGCTACGGAAACAAGGCAGGTGATGGAAAATTTAAAGGCAATTTTAACAGAAGCCGGACTCGATTTTAGTCATGTTATTAAAACCACTATTTTTTTGACAGATATGAACCGCTTTGCAGAGGTAAACGAGGTTTACGGAAGTTACTTTTTGGGGGATTATCCAGCCCGCGAAACGGTGCAGGTTTCTGCTTTACCCAAGTTTGTAAGTGTGGAAATAAGTATGATTGCCGCTGGTTAAAAAATTTTAACGAAGAGCTCTTCAACAAAATGATTTATTAGTGCTGAGTTGCTTAATTTAGTCAACTCCAAACCCTCTTTATGTTTAGATCAACTTTGCTTGCGCTACGTGCCTTTTTGATTGGTGCACCAATTGCTCTCTTTTTTTTCACTTCTTGCCAAAATAATATTTCAAAAGAAGATAAAAAGACTACTCAGTATGATGGCCCAGAATTAGCTGCTCAGCAGGAACTTGAAATGACTCGAGATCCTCGCACAGGGCAGGTTCCTTGGCATAAACTATTAGAAGCAAAATTGGCAACCGAAACGGCTAAAGAGGCCGCTCGGCAAAATCGAATTAATGCATTAGCATGGGAAGAACGAGGGCCCAATGCAGATGTCGTTGGCCCGAGTAATGGAAATACACGTGCAAACAATGGAATAACAGCTGGTCGTGTGCGTGCGTTGATGGTAGACTCTCTCGACCCCACTAAAAAAACAGTTTTTGCAGGAAGTGTTTCAGGTGGTCTTTGGAAGACAACAGATATTACTGCATCACCAGCTATCTGGGTCCCTATTAATGACTTTTTATCGAATCTAGCAATTGCGGCTATTTGTCAGGATCCGCGTCCTGGTTTTCAAAATATTATGTATTTGTGTACCGGTGAATCATATTTCAACGCAGATGCGGTACAGGGAGTTGGTGTTTTCAAAAGTACTGATGGCGGTTCAACTTGGAATTTTTTATCAAGCACCTCCGCGTATACATTTTGTACACGAATTCTATGTGATTACCAGGGAAACGTTTATCTCGGCACACGAAGTGGATTGTTTCGTTCCAACGATGGTGGAAGTTCCTGGACCAATATCACTCCTTCGAGTGCATCATCTACTCGCATTTGCGATATGGAAATTTCTTCCACTTCAACTCAAGCTCGTTTACACGTAGTAACTGGAATCAGTTCAACGCAGAGTTATCGTTATTCAGATATTCCTGCTTCTGCTACTACTGCAAATGGTTGGAATAGTCCTACTGCTCCGTTTCCTTCTTACAATAGTCGTGCGGAAATTGCAGTGTTAGGTACTACGCTTTATGCAATTCCTGCAAATAACTCTGGACAAGTTACCAATGTTTATAAATCAGTAGATGGAGGAGACAACTGGGCTACTTGTCCAGGCACACCTCCAAGTACCGCTTCTGGTTCTCCTTTTGCAAACACACAAGGGTGGTATGATCTTTCTGTACGTATTAATCCTGCCAACTCTGAAGAGTGTATTATTGGTGGTATTGATAATGCTCGCACAACAGATGGAGGAACTACGTGGACCCGAATTTCGGCATGGGTTGGTACAAGTGGTCAGTATGTGCATGCCGATCAGCACGATATTCAATGGTGGGACGGGGGAAATAAATTAATTTTTGGATGTGATGGTGGTGTGCATTTTTCTGCTGATAAAGGAACTACCATTCGCGATCGCAATACAGGTTTTCGGATCAAGCAGTTTTATGCTGTTGCTGTGCATCCAACACAAACAAACTATTTTTTAGCAGGCGCACAGGATAATGGCGTTCATCAGTTGAGTAATGCTGGGCTTAGTTCCTCCGTGGAAGTAACAGGAGGGGATGGTGCTTATGTTGCCATCGATCAAAATGAACCTACTTATCAGTTTGGCTCCTATGTATATAACGCATACAGACGCAGCATAAATAATGGAGCCAATTGGTCCTCTTTCACGATTAATAGTAGTAGCGGACGATTTATTAATCCTTGGGATTACGATAATCAGGCAAATATCATTTATGCATGTAATGCAGCAGGTAACTACTTGCGTTGGGATAATCCACAAACCGCGCTAAATGTGGCAGGTGCTGTAACGTCAATAGTTCCCATTTCGGAATTTGCTGGTCAAAACGTATCAGCTGTACATGTTTCACCATTTACTGCAAATCGCGTTTTTTTTGGGTTGGGTTCGGGAAAAGTCGTTCGTGTCTCTAATGCGAACGATGCAGCCCCCACTGCAGTTGATATTTCACCCAGTGGTGCAAGCGGCTATGTCAACTGTGTGAACACTGGTTCTACAGAGGACAAACTGATTGCGATTTATTCTAATTACGGTATTAATAATATTTGGGTAAGCACAGATGGTGGAACTACGTGGGCGCAGTGTGATGGCAATTTGCCAAACATGCCCGTACGTTGGGCTGTATTTCATCCTGACACAGATAGCAAGGTGATTATTGCTACTGAAACAGGTGTTTGGGAAACGGATCTTTTAAATGGAAGTAATACTATTTGGGAAGCGAATCCAAGTTTTCCTAATGTGAAAACGACGATGTTAAAGTATCGTTCATCTGATCGTACATTAGTAGCTTCCAGTTATGGACGTGGCGTATGGTCAACAACTATTCCTGCACCCTCTGGATTTTCATTTAACTCTCCTGCTACTGTTACTGCTGCTTGTCCGGCCCCTCAAAATATGAGTGTGTCACTTGCTACTATTTCAAATGGAGGATTTACTGGGGCCATTTCATTGTCCGCAACTGGTAATCCTTCGGGAACAACGGTTAGTTTCACTACTAATCCCGTTACTGCAGGTAATAGCACTATAGTTATTTTAAATGGAACCAACACCTTGTTGCCAGGTAATTATTCGGTTACGATTACTGGTACTGCAACTGGGGCAGTAACTCAATCGCGTACGTTAAACTTTACGATCACCGCTGGTACTGCTCCTGTAATTTCAACGCAGCCCTCTGATCTAACTGTATGTGCAGGGAATAATGCTTCATTTAATATTGCTGCTAATGGGGGCACCTATCAATGGCAACTTAGTACTAACGGTGGAACTAGCTTTACTAATATCACTGGTGCAACTACTTCTAGTTATACGGTAACAGGTGCCAGTACTGCTCAGTCCGGAAATCTTTATCGTTGTGTAGTATCAAATGCCTGTGGTAACTCTGTTAACTCTACTAGCGCATTGCTAACCGTTGCTAACGGAACTACTATTACTACGCAGCCTGCTGATGCTTCATTATGTGTAGGTTCTTCCAATATCTTTAGGGTGGTTGCTTCGGGTGCTAATCTTACTTATCAATGGCAGCGAAGCACGGATGGAGGAGTAAACTGGTCAAACATTTCCGGAGCTACAGATGTACAGTATACACTTACAGGCATTACTCTTTCGATGAATGGTGATCGGTTTCGTTGTATAGTAAATGGAACTTGCGTACCTACTTCAGCTACCTCTACTGCAGCTACTTTGACAGTGGTGAGTGCTTTAAGTATAACACAACAACCACAATCACAGATTGTATGTAATGGAACCAATGCTAGTTTTTCTATTACCGCATTAGGTGTGAGCACTTACCAATGGCAAGTGAGCACAGATGGTGGCGGTAGCTGGTCTACAATCACAGGGGCTACCAATACAACCTATACTGTTACTGCACCGGGTTTAGGTTTATCTGGAAATTTATATCGTTGTGTGGTGAGTGGATCGTGTGGAACAGCTAACTCTGCGAGTGCTACTCTTACGGTGAATCCAATCACTACAATTACGCAACAGCCCAATGCACAAATCATTTGTGCAGGATCGGCAGTGAGTTTTTCTGTTACTGCAACAGGCGCAAATATTACCTATCAATGGCAGCAAAGCCTGAATGGATGTAATGGTCCTTGGACCAATATTAGCGGCGCAAATAGCGCAACGTACACTATCAATAACGCATCCGTTTCATTAGACAATACCGCCTACCGTTGTATTGTCAATGGAACCTGTACGGCAACCCTCACTTCAGGTTGCGGATTACTAACTGTTATTGCGCCTACTACTGTTGTTACACAACCTATCTCTCAAACAGTTTGTGATGGGGTTGGTGTCACATTCACCACCGGTGGTAGTGGTAGCGGAGTAATTTATCAATGGCAAGTCAATACCGGAAGTGGGTTTACAAATCTATCTAATGGCGGTATTTACACTGGCGCAACTACTGCATCGTTGAGCATTAGCGCTACGAACCCTGCAATGAGTGGCTATGTATATCGTTGTTTGCTCTCGAATAATGTTTGTACAACACCTGCCATTACAAACGCAGTTACATTAACAGTCCATACGCTGCCTTCGATTACATCGCAGCCACAATCTCAAACTACCTGCTCAGGTAATACTATTTCGTTTACCACAGGAGCAACTGGAACAGGCGTTCAATATCAGTGGCAAATTAACACCGGTAGTGGGTTTATTAATTTATCCAACGGAGGTGTTTATTCTGGTGCAACTACAGGTACATTAGTTGTTAGTAATACTACGGTAACGTTGAGTGGGTACCAATATCGCTGTGTAGTAAGTGGAACATGTGGTGCTTCGGTCAACTCATCAAACGTCACACTTACTGTCTACGCACCCGTGGTAGTTAATCGCCCTCCATCAAATGCAGAGGTTTGTGCGGTAACCCGAGTCAGCTTCTTAATTGCAGCTTCTAGTGTTACTGCAATAAATTATCAATGGCAGGTTAGCACCAATGGCGGCACTACATGGA